>BNJU01004675.1_pt1 | contig 175604 bp, 280 predicted proteins | sample 8539281 | NCBI WGS metagenome assembly BNJU01 (sample SAMD00202456, study PRJDB9452) | human saliva metagenome | isolation source: human saliva | place: Japan
GTTACGTATTGCTCCAGGCTGACTTTCTTTCTGGACTCTTCCACTATCTTCGTTTTCCCTTCGAAACAGTGTTGTATCCACAGGCTGCCTCTTTTCATTATCCTTTCACTTTGGAAGATTTCCGGCATTCGGCACGGAATTCAGTCCCAAAATCTCAACTGGCATGGATGGTTGCCTTCTTGATTCGTCTTCCCTTGTCGTCAATCATAATGAACTCACTGAAGGCGATCCTGGCGCCACAACATCCCTCGACATGAAGTGTACCCTTCTGTACCAAAGACGGGCACCAATCTCTACCCCTTTATTTGTTCGCCTCAATCGCTACGCCATAGGCTTTACACGTTTCGGATTGCTGAGGTTCCAAAAACATCCGCCTTGCAAGGCGATATTTTCCAAAAGATTTTTCAAACTATTCTCCGGTTTTCGCTTGGATACGAGGCAACAGATGGTACTTCGCCACATAATCTTCCCGCAACCAAATCATAAAGCCATAAGCTCACTGCTTTACGCCTCCCTACATTTGCCGTAGGTTTTATCAATCTTATTGATGGCCACAATAATCTCGGTGTTGGCAGCCTGGATGGTTAATTGCCTCTATCGTCTGCAGCTTAATTCCGTCATCGGCAGCCACAAACCAGTACGGCAATATCCGTCGACTATGCTCCACGCATACGCATAGCGGTAAATGCCTCATGTCCGGGGGTATCCAAGAACGTAACGACTCTCGACTCACCGTTCACCGACGGAAACCTGATAAGCACCGATAGACTGTATGTGCCGCCATGCTCCCTGCTGGTCACATTGGTGTTTCGATCGCGTCCAGAATGGACGTCTTACCGTGATCGACGTGTCCCATAACAACAACGACAGGGACGGGGCTCTCAAATCCTTCTCCTCATCGACCTCGGAACCTGCACCAGCTCCGCAATCACATCAACCTTTTCTTCCATTTCGCAAAGGATGTCGTATTCTACTGCAATATTCTCCGCTTCTTCATAGGAAAGGTTCGGTGTTCAATGTGACAATCTGTCCTTTGAAGAGCTTTCTTGATGATATCAGCAGACTTCTGCTTCATCTTTTCCGCCAACTCTTTAATGGTAATCACTTCAGGAAGAGTGATAGACTTGATGGTTTCTTCACCGTTTTTACTACTTCCGCCTTAATAAAGAGCCCTTTTCGGTCTTCTTTACCTTAACTGATCATCTCTCATAAGACTGCGTTGCTCCGTACTTATTCTGCTTTCTTTGTGCTCTGTTCTTCTTGAGAAATCGTTGCCTTCTCATTTCAAAGCTCTTGTCTCGTGGGTCTTCTTTGCAGGCTTTTACCGCATCGTACTTCACACGGCCTCTGCTTCTCCACAATTTCTGGTGCAAAGGACTGTGCTGCGGGCTTCTTGCCGCCTGAGCCTTGCTCTCTTCCTCTCCGTCAAAGACCTCTGTCTCCAGTCCTTGGATCCTTTGTCCTCGTGAATCTTTTTGCAAAACCGGGCTTTCTGTCTGTCTTTGGAAAAGCGGAGCTTCTGCGCTCTGCTCTTTCCTTGTCCAAAACTCTTTTCTCCGCCATCTTTGGAAACTTGGCATGGGCAACAATACCGTTTGAGAGTTTATTGACCTTTGGTTTCATCGGCTTTTTCTACAGTCTCCGCCTTTTCTCTCCTCTGGCCTTCTTTGCCGCTTCTTCCTTCTCTCTTTGCCGCTTCTTCTCTCTCCTTTTGCTCCTGAAGAGTCTCTCCTCTTCGAGCTTTCTTCTCCTCTTCCGCCTTCTTTTTCTGGATTGCATTTAAGGTCTTGAGCGGAGTAACCCTTGCCGTTCCCGGAGGAAGCGGTCTTCCGTTGAGACTTCTTCTCATCCTCTTTTCTTCCTGTTCCTTGGCTTTCTTTGCCTTATCAGAAAATTTCCGCTCAGAGGGTGATTTTATGATTGACAGAATTTTGAGAATGAAAACTACAGCCAATCTTCTTGACTGTCCTTCCTCTTTATTCTCCGTACTTCCTTTTGCTTTTATTCTCCTCTAACATCCGCATTCCCTCCATTCATAAAACCGATTATTCTCTCCGAAGCCTTCATCCTCTATTGATAGAGAAGAACGCATTTTCCTTACCGATGATTTTTCCCAGCTCTTCCTTGGTTTCCAACTCGAAAAATGGACTCTTGTAATGAAAACAACTGTTTTCAAACTTTTTATCGTATTCTCCGAAGCATCCCCGGCAACCAGTACAACACGGGCTTTTCCCTTGCTTAATCGGATTTTTCCAGAAAACTCTCCTGCCTTAATCTCCTGCCTTCATGGCCAGACCGATTAATCCGTACATTCTATTTTGCACTCTTCAATTTCCTCTCTCAGCTTCTTTAAGCTGTCTTCCGGAATATTCTCCTTAAAAGCTCTGAAAAGCTTTCGTTTTTCCGCTCCAAGCAGGAAAGCATGGGACAAAGATAAGCTCCCCGGACCGTTCTTTTTCTACCGCTGACATCTACGGAATATGTTCCGCCTTCTTCCCGCACGATACGGAGAAGTTCTTTTTGGATCTCATTGCAGCCGATGCAAGAACGTAAAGGTTCTCTTTCATTTTTCCTCCCGGTCATCGTCTTACGGAATTTACTCTAACTCCTCATCCTCATGGGATCCTTGCTCATAGTCCTCTGTATCGGAATCACTTTCCCCGTGATAATCGATTCCCACTTTCATCCAAGATTCCCTGCTCCTGGAGCCTGAGACTCGGACTTGATATCAATCTTTATAGTTGGTAGCTTTGCGGCAAGACGGGCATTTTGTCCTTCCCTACCGATAGCCAAAGACAATTGATTATCCGGAACAATCACCAAAGCATCCTTATTATCCTGATCCGCAATCACGGCGATTACCTTTGCAGGAGACAATGCATTTTCTCAATGAGGTAGGCAGGGTTCTCATCATAATTGATGATACTCATCTTCTCCTCTTAACTCCTCTACAATGGTGTTCACTCTGCTTCCGTTTAATCCTACATGCACCTACCGCATCCCATCATCATCATGCGATAAGACTGCCATCTTCATACGGGATCCCGCTTCTCTGAAATGGCTTTTAATTTCCACGATTCCTTCTCTAAGTTCGGAAACCTCGTCAAAGAAAAGCTTTCGACCAGCTCCGGATGTGTTCTGGACAACATCACCTTCGGTCCTTCGGATTATCCTGACCTCTACCACATAAACCTTTGATTCTCTGATTCGGAAGGATCTTCTCTCCTTAATCTGCTCCCCTTCTCCAAGGTAGCCGTCTACCTTCGAGATTTATAATCAAGGCTCTTCCTGTATCCTTCTCACAACACCCGATACCACTTGTTTTGCCATGGAATAAGTACTCTTCATACAGAATCTTTCTCTCTTCCTCACGAATCTTCTGTACTATAACTCCTTTTGCATTCTGTGCAGCAATACGACTGAAGGATTTGGAGTCAATCGGAACCTGTACCGTGTCTCCAAGCTCATAATTTCCGCATCTATCGCTCTGGCATCCTCTAAACTGATCTGGGTGTTGGGATCCCCACAACTTCGACAACCGTCTTATCCGCAAGCAGAGAAAATTGTGCAGTTTCCGGATTCATGCTGAGCTCTGACATTGTCAGCAGAGCCGAAGTGATTTTTACACGCAGTCTGTAAAGACAGCTCAATTGCTTCAATAATCGCCTGCTTTGAAATTCCTTTTTCCTTTTCCAACATATCCAGTGCCAAGCGCAGTTCATCATTATTCATTGCTTTACTCTTCTTTTCCGTCCCGAAAAGAGTTCTATCTACTATGCTATGTTTAAATGTTCTATTCCTCTTCTTCATCCGATTTCTTCGCCGATTTCTTCATCAGTTTTCTTCGCCGATTTTTCGCTGTACAGTTCATCGCCCTCTGAAGGGTTGTCCTTTAAATCCCAGAGCAAACCTCCAGAATATACTCCTCAGCAATGAAAGTCCTCTTTATCCAGCCACTTGGACAGCCTTCTGGAAACCATTGCATGATCGTTTCACTGCCATATCTTCCTCATCCTGTCTGTAAATAAAGGCACAGAAGATAATGGGTTCCGGCCTCGGTGAAGGTTACACTATCCAAGACATAGCTCATCTCGGAAGAATCTCCTCTAAATACGATTTTGTTCTCTCTACTTCCATGCAATACCCTGTTTCATCCATGCTGATAGGAGCGAAATCCGCCCCTTATCATGAAAAGGAGCAATGCCTAAGCTTGCCCCCTCCAAGTCACAACAGAAATACTTTCAACATTTGGCATAAGGCAAAACAAAAATGCAGTATACTCCTGTATTCTATAGTCTAAAAACGATGAATGACGCACACTCCGTGAGCAGCAATATCTCGTTATGAACAAAGATGTCTCAGAGCTTTCGCCCATGCACTTGTTAAGAAACGGCAGTAGAAATTTAATCTCTCTCACACCACCAGTACGTGCCGTTCGGCACACGGCGGTTCAACATAACTTCGAGGCATGACGCTTATTATAATATTCGAGACAACTTATTAGTCCTGCTTTCATAAGCACTTCCTCAGAGATTGCTCTTAACACACGTCTTCGTGACAACCCATTAGTAGCGGTCACCACAGTATGAGGTTAGCCTTGCAAGTCCTTTGCTCTACTCCCAGTTTCTGCAAGTCCCCACTGTCGCTTCTTTGGTACTTTCCACTGCTTCCAAATATCAACCCTGAAGCCTTGTCCGTAAATGTGCGTCAATCGCTGTCATCGCTGTTTTCATGGGCAAAGGTATAATAGTTAATCCATCCTCTTGTTACCTGATTGATTTTTCTATCTTCTCCTTACTTTTCAGGCGTTTTTCCTACAGGTCAGTTCTTTTTACTGCGCGTTTTATTTTTACAATCAGGTCTTGGTGCGCTCTACATTTCCATTCTTTTGTCTTGCTGTCCTTATAAAAACCGAAAGCCAAGATATTTCAACTCTAATGGTCTTGTGATGTGAGTTTTGGTCATGTTGACCTTTAGCCCAAGTTTTTCTGTATCAATCCGATACCGTCCGCATGACTCTTTTTGCACTCGTTTCGCTCTTGACCGCAATAACGCAGTCATCAGCATATCTCGTAAATCGTAGTCCTCTTGCTTCAAGTTCTTTGTCCGGTTCATTCAGCATGATATTTGATAGTAACGGTGACAGATTCCCCTTGTGGTGTTCCGAGTCTTGTTTCTTTCGTAGCCTTGTGGTGTCATCACTCCTGCTTTCAGGTATTTGCGGATAAAGCGACTCGTATCTCCGTCATTTATGATGACGTGAACGAGACTCATTAGCCTGTCCTGCGGGTACATTGTCGAAAAATTTCTCTGGGTCGATATCTACTATCCACTCGTAGCCCTCATTCAGATAGATAAGCAGCTGCCTGATTGCCATTTCGCAGCTACGATTCGGTCTGAAGCCATAGCTCCATTCCGAGAATAACGGCTCACACATCGGGTTTATCACCTGCACGATACCTTGCTGAATTACCCTGTCCATACGGTCGGTATACCGAGTTTCCTCACTCCTCCGTTTTGCTTGGGTATCTCTACCCTCCTAACCGGTTGTGGCTTGTACTGTCTCTGCCTGATTTGCTCCCTGATACTTCTCCAATGCTCTTTGATATAATCTCCAAGTTCTTCAACTGTCCTCCCTGTCCACCGCCTGCACCCTTTGTTGGCGCAGACCCTTTTGTAGGCGGTGTTCATGTTTCTTTTGACAGTATCTTTTCCAACAGTTCCGACATTGCCTTGTGTGCGTTCTCCTTTCCGTTCCCATGAATAAGCCCTTATGTTATGCGGTATCTGCTCATTTACGTTTCGCACTTTCCGCTGTCAGGTATTTCATGGGGCATACATTTGATTACACGGTTACCTTGTTTCAGCCCTTCGGTATCATCCATTTCAGAATCATACCTACTACGGCTTCTGCTGACTTCTCACAGTTCGTTGTTGCTACGGCGAGTTTCGTCGTCTGTGAGACCTCACGGATAAGCCTCCAGTCTTTCCTCGTCTCACCTGCCTGATTTGCGCCTACGGGTTACGGTTGCCTTTTTGGACTTTGCTGCTTTTAGCCAGCTCATCCGCCGTAAACGCCTTAATATCAGGTTTCTGTTCGTCAGGCTCACGATTTCGCTATCCTTCTTCTCGCCTACACCTCGCGATGTAAACCTTGGGAGTCGCTATGGGGTTCGTCGGCAACTACGCCCTTGTGGACTTGCACCACAGATTGACGGCATGCCCGTCATACTAAAAAGACTCTTCTGATATGGAAGAGTCTTTATGCGTGCGACAGGATTCGAACCCACGACCTTCTGGTCCGTAGCCAGACGCTCTATCCAGCTGGAGCTACGCACGCTTGCTGAACAGAGGAAATTGTATCAAAACCATAGTTCGTGTGTCAAGTATTAAATTCTTTCAAGACATCAATTTATTTAATACTCTATATTACTTTACTTCTTACTCTTCAAGCTGATTATTTCTTTCCAAATTCCCGGAATCTCAGCAAGAGATACAATTCTGTAACGGAATTCTGCTCTGGAGCCAAGCAAGTTCCTTTACTCTTCTAAATTCTCTAGTGAAATAATCGCGCAGTCCTCTCTTTGTTCCGATCAGTAAAATCAAGTACTGAGAAGAAGAATACTTGGTGTAACATCTCCTTTTTCTTAAGCTCCCTCGGAAAGAGATTGCTCTTGAGAATCTCCGCTCGCATTCAGCTTTTTCCTGGTTCTGAATCGGCTTTCCCTCATAGTCCACTAGTGTGCAAAGCATCATGAAGATGGAAGAGCCTCTTCTCTCCAGATTTCGTCTTAAAACCGTGATAGATGTCCAATAAAACTGGGCGAACGAGACAAAAGTCAAAGCCCCCATTTTTCTGGCACCCATCTCACTCTTCAGTTTCTCATCCTTACGGACAATATTGGCCTGAATCTCGGCGAATATCGTCGGTTACCACACACGGACATTGTCGGAAAGTCTTTCATAGCAGGAGCGAAGCGCTTCCGGAATGGGTACTTCCAATTCATCCTGATAGTAATGCGCACACTTCGTGTAAAGCTCATGTATGCCGTCTTGTAATCCTTCTTTAAAATCAAGGCATCAATCATCTCAATCTGCCATCCGTTATCCGGATAAATTTTGTTGCCTTGTCATAGATTTCAAAAGGGATTCGCAGTCTTCCTGTCTCTTTTAAAAGCCTCTCCCCAGAAAGTCTACCACATCATCACACAACTCTTAAGCAGGCACGCTCTCCAAGATAACCCAGTAATCCGTAGCTGGAAACCCAGGAAGGAGCTCTCCCTTATAAAGCGCAAAAGCCTGCTGATAATAGGAAAACTTCTTCCTCCGGCTCATTTCGCTTTGCAAGCAAATATCCTCGAACCTCATGCATCCAAAACATAATCATGGAGTTTCGGATCATATTCCGCATTACGCGCGCGCCTTTTCCTGTCGATGATCCCGGGCATACCCGCTTTCTTGAGCTAGTGTTCTGGCCTGATGGAAGAAGATTGTTCAAGCTGTTATTTTTCATCCAGAAGAGCTCTTGTGCCCAAAACACTGTCAATCAAATCTCTCTTGGACACACTTAAGCCTGCTTTCTATACATTTCGAACAACTTCAAAGAGTTAGCCTCATTATTGTTTTGTCAAATCCAGCTTTTTCTCTCCGATGCTTAAGGAAAATCCACCTAACATTTGGTACATAAATCTTCGTCTTCATCTTCTCTTCCTTATTGTCCTTATATAAATTTACGATAATTATATGCTTATTTTGAGAGTGTTTTTAAGATTGTAAGTCGAGAAAATTAAAAAGTCTTATTTATATGAGTCAATTATACAAAAGCTGTATATCTTCTTGCACTGTGATTTTGATTCTTCTCTTCGCCCGGAACATGCTCTCTCACCTTCTCGTGAGCTCGATAACCATGGCATCATCGGTGATTTTCTTTTATAGAGATCCCGCCCAGCCAGAAATTTCTGATAGGCGAGAAAGAAGTAACTGGCAGTAAAGCCTGAGGCGTTTGAACGGAACAGAGTAAATTCTCGTCTCTAGCTTTCCCTGAACAATCCTATCCTCTACTCATTAGTTTAATTGTGTGTCTTTCTGAAGACCGGGAACGACAGCTACCATCCGGCTTTCCCCGATACAATCTTTCCAATTAAATCCACTGCGAGAAAACGGCGAGTCCGCATCATGAATAAAAACCGTCTCTTTGCGTCTGAGCAGGAACTGCATTCTCCTTTTTCGCTTTCGTCTTCCATGTATAAGATTGCCCGATAGACCAGATCAAAACGCTCTTTCTCCACCGCTTTATCGCGCGAACATTCTTCTTTTTCCGCCAGCCCTCCGTTTCAATCATAGCTTCTACCCGATCTTGATCCTCTGCGCTGACAATCAGAAGAATCTCTTTACACCTTTCCCAAACGAAAACTGCTTTCTACCGAAGCATAAAAGAGGGTTTCCCGAAAAAGCAGAAACTGCTTTTTCCTCCGTGTGCATCCGCTTTCCGGAGCCGCCATAAGGATTACGGCAGTTACGGCTTTCTTTTTCTTCCATTCTTTCTTCTCCCAGCCTATTCACAAATATTTGCTTTCCATTCTTGAATGGCTCTTCTTGGTCTTTTTAGAACAGTCTATCCTTTCTCCCTTTATACAGAATCTCTTCCCTTTACAAGACAGTATGCATCTCCATTTACGGAACAAGTTTCCTGCCCCTGCAGCCTCTTGCCGGCTTAGCCTCCGTGAGAGAAAGGGACGGGATAGGCATTTACCGAATAGTCGGCAAAAGTTTCCGTTCTTCCACTCGTAATAGCCTGCTGCCGCAATCATAGCCGCATTGTCGGTGCAGAGAATAAGCTTCGGAGAGTAAAAGAAATTCCTTCCTTTCTCCGCCTTTTTCCCGCATCTTTCTCCCTGAAGCTTTCCGTTTGCGGAAACGCCGCCGGCAATGGCCAACGGGAAACACCGAGATCTTTAGCAGAGGAGAATAGCCTTTTCCGAAAGCACCTCAGTCACATTTTCCTGAAAAGAAGCACAGAGATCCGCCACATGCACTTCCTCGGAAAGCATCTTCTTCCTGTTCATCTCATTTAAAAACCGCTGATTTTCACACCGGAAAAGCTGAAGTCATAGGGAGAGTCTTCCATTTTTCGCCGTCGGAAAAATGAAAGGCATCGGATTCCCTTCCTTTGCCATCTTTTTCCAGCTTTCGGTCCGCCGGGATATCCCCGAGTCCCCACCGCACGAGCCACCTTGTCAAAGGATTCTCCCGCAGCATCATCTCTCGTTCTTCCGTAGATTTTAATCTTTCCCGTAATCCTCCACAAGGAGCAAATGACTGTGTCCTCCGCTTGCCACAAGACAGACAAAGGGCGGCTGTACAATCTGCATGAGAAATATAATTTGCCGCAATATGCCCCTCAATATGATGCACGGGAATGAGCGGCTTTTTAGCTGTAGGAAAGAGCCTTTGCCTCGGAAAACACCGACAAGCAAAGCCTCTGACAAGTTCCCGTCCCCACCGTGACTGGGGAAATCCCTCGACAAGTCGGAAAAGCCTATTCCGCCTCTTTCACTGCAAGCCGAATAACCCTCATCTATTTTCTCCAGATGATTTCGTGAGGCAATCTCCGGCACCACCGCCGAATTCCGCATGAAGCGCCACCTGAGAAGAGATGACATTGAAAGCACCTCTCTTCCGTTTTTCACGACAGCTGCCGCAGTCTCGTCACAACTCGTTTCTATTCCCAGAAGCAGTATGTCCTGCATTTTTCCTCCAAAAACTAATCTTCAAAAAGGATTTCGGCTCCAACCGTCTTTTTGCAAACTTGACCGGGAAAAATGTCCTTGAAACTTATCCTTATATTGCTCAGGGGTAAAGCTCGGACGGAGAATAGTGGGTAAGCTACATCTCTTTTGGCTCCGCCTCTCTCCGAGCTTCGCCGCCTCTTCCATGGTCATGTGTTTATGCTTTTTTGCATTGCCGGCCTTATCCTCTTCGCCGTACATCCCTTCGCAGATAAATAAGTCCGCACCCCTTAGCCATCTCGGAAATTCTCGCAACTGGTCTTGTGTCCGTAGCAGTACACTACACGGAAAATGCCCTTCGCGCCTCTCCCATCACCATATCGGGGTGAAAAATCCTGCCTCCCATTCCACCGCTTTCTCCATGCTGCAGTCTGTTCCAGCACCGAAGCGGAATCCCTGCTCCTCCGCTCTTTCCACGGAAAATTTTCCCTTTCTCGGAATCGAAAGACGGTAGCCGTAGCAGGGAATACTGTGTTGCACCTTGAAGGCTTCTATGACAAAGCTCTCCGATTGAAACTTTTCGACCTCTCCCGTGATTTCCACATACTCCTAAGGAAAAAGGAAGTTCCTGGGCAATCATTCTAAGACCGTCCACCACTCTTTAAGCCCCTTGGGACCAATCAGGCGAACCGGCTTGTTCTTCAGCATTTCCCATGCTGAGAAGCATTCCGGAAGTCCCTGAGATATGATCCGCATGATAATGCGTGAAGCAAATCGTATCAATCGGATAGGGACTCCAGCCCTTTTCGCGCATGGCTATCTGCGTTCCCTCACCGCACTCTATCAAAAAGACTGGAGCCGTTGCAGCGCGCCATAAGGCCTCGTAGAGCCACCTCTTCGGAAGCGGCATCATGCCTCCGGTTCCCAGTAAAGCTTTAATTCCAACATTTACTCTATAATCCTTTTCCATAAGAGGGCATCCTCTACAGGATCCTCGGTAGTAAGTCCTTTCCTTCTTCGAAGCTCTGAAAACCCAGCGCCTCATAGAGCCCTTCCCGGGAGATTCCCCTCTCACCCCTAAAAATACCTTTTCCCACGCCTTCCTTTTTTTCCAATACGGAGAAATTCTTCCAGAAGCAGACGCCCATAGCCTTTTCCCTCATGCGCTTCTCTCACTGCTATGCTCTCAGCTCCGCTTCCGTACCGAGCAGACGAAAATGCCGTAGGCTATGATTTCTTCTTCCTCGCACAAGAACGAGCGCCTTATCGAATTTACTCCTGAAATCGCATGGAGAAAAATCCTGCTCTGCTGTATGCCATGGATTGAAAAATCTCCTCGATCTAAAGACAGGATTTCTTCCAAATCCGCTCTTGCATTTCCCGAAAACGCATTTTCCCTCCTCTATAAACTACTAGACCGGATAGTTTTTCGCGCTCAGTCTGATCTTCCGTTCTTCCAAGCTTCTCCGCACACTCTTCCTCAATAATCTGAAAATCCTTCAGCTCTCCCGCGCTCTTTTTCTGACGCTCCGCCTGCGGCTTTTCGTAAATATTCCAGATGGAATTCTTCTCTCTCCCGCATTCCACTTCCTTTCCGCTAAGAAGTGTGAGAGAAGAGGCTCTTTGCAAAAGGAAGAGCCTTCCGGAAAAATCAGTCTTTCTTCCCCTAAAGCAGCACAAATCTCTTCTTTATAGCGAAGCACACCGTCACCGAGAAAAATCTGTTTTTCCTCTAAAGACTTTGCGAACTCCCAGCACCTCGGAGAGAGGGCAGGCCTGCTCTCATGCGAATGCATTTCTCCCCGAGAAAGGAGGCTGTATAGACCTGTCCCTCTTCTTGCATCCAGTATCACATGGATAGAAGCGGGATATAGCTTAAGTTTTCCTTCAGCATCTCCAAGGTGCTGATACCCAGAATCGGAATCCTTCTTTCTAAGGCAAGCCCTTTGCCGTAGCTGCGGCAATGCGTAATCCCGTAAAGGATCCGTACCTTCGTACAGGCAATCAAAGTCAATATCCTCGATGGAAAGCTTCGCCTGCTCTAAGAGGAAAATACAGGCTGGAAGAAGGGTTTCCGAGTGCGTGAGCCCCGAGGCAGAGCGTAAGTCTCTCCAAGAAGCTCTCCGTCCTGAATGAGAGCTGCACCGGCCACTTTTCCGGAAGCATCTATTCCTAAACTGATCATTTTTCTCCCATACGAATCCTAGTGATAGTCGAAGCCTTTTTCCAAGTCCTTTTCTATAGTAATCCACTTGGCATTGTCCGGAATTTCTTCCTCAATCCGACTCGCCCACTCGATAAGGCAAAACCGCATCACTCACTAATCATTTCCGAAAAAGCCGATTTCCTGTAGTTCCTCAATATCCTCAATTCGATAAACATCGAAGTGATAAAGCTTTTTCCTTTCCCTGATACTCTTTTTACAATGGTAAAGGTCGGAGAATCCACAATTTCTTCTATCTCGAGTCCCTTCGCAAAGCCCTTTGCAAAAACTGTCTTTCCTGTTCCGAGCTCTCCTTCGAGACAATAGATTTCTCCTTTTTCAGCCTTTTTCTCCAAGCCTCTTTGCCAGCTGAAAGCCTCCTCTTCCCTTCTGCTTTCCCAAATTTCCATTATTTCTTCCTCATTTCATTTGTGGCTAATCTTAGAACGATACGCGAAACGGATATGCACACTTTGCACGATCTGTTATGAACAAGATGTCTCAGGCTTGCCACTTGTTAAGTAAAACTTCCCCTCTTATTTTTTCTCCCGTCTTTATGAAAAATGGGGCTGTGAAAAATCTAATAAATAGATTTTCGCAATATAGGTCTGAATGAGGGTAGTCGACCCGATACTGAAAAACAAGAGAATGAAGTTTTTCGCTTATATCGAGACAGACTTTATCAGAAAAAGTCGTTAGACCAACTCGAAGGAGTTGCTGTAGCAAAGTGAGCAGGGTTAAAAAATCGCTGCTCAGTCAGAAGCTAGCGAGAGGTCCCCAAATTCAGACCCATATTGCTTTAGAAAACTATTTTGATTTTTTTCAGCCCCTATCTCTTTATTCCTCCGCCATTCCCTTCATGCGAATGAAATGGAAGACTCTTCTTCCCGTCTCTTCTTCAAAGCCTCTCAGCCTTGCTAAGAAATCTTCTTCAAATAAAATGTCGGATACGATGGCAAACTCATCCTGTCTACCTTCAATACGATAGGCTGAAGCGCTTCTCCCCATCCAGGAAGTAAGACTTAAGTTCCTTATGAATCCTCTCGGCTGTTCCTCGATACGAAGAAAATACCGGAAAGCGTGAGCCCATCGGCTCAATCTCAATCATCTTCTCCGACCAACCGATTCCTGAAAAATGATTCTTATGCCTTGCCGCCGCACTAATATCGGAAACCACTGCACTGGCTGTCGGAAGCTTCCCGCGCCTTTACCGTAAAGCATGGCATTTCCCAGACAATTTCCCACAATACGAATGCCGTTATATACGCCATTTACAAAGTAAAGCGGATCCTCCTTTCCCACCATAACGGGAGCAACATAGGCAAAATATTTATCCTCCACCGTCTCTACGGAGCCCAAAAAGACGAATATGATAATCCATTTGCTTCGCATAGGCCATATCGATATCCGAAATTTCCCGGATGCCTTCCGTATGAATATCTTCGTGACGGCAACGCATGCCGGAGGACATGGACAAGAAGAATCGCAGTTTTTCTGGAGGTATCAAAGCCGTCCACATCGGCGGACGGATCCTTTTTCCGCATAGCCGAGGCGCTGTGCTTCTTTAAGGTATCGGCAAAGGTGGAGCCCTCATCCTTCATTTTACTTAAGATGAAAATTACTGGTATCCGTTTAAAATACCGGTGATCTTTGGTCACATTTTCCCCCTGCGTAATTATGATAAAGGGTACGAATAACCGGAATCCGCCACCTACGGAGGCTTCAAAGTAGAAATTACAGTTATGCTCCTTTGCCGTACGCATAAGCTTCGACCCGCAGGCATCCACTACCGCCTTATTGGAACTTACCACATGCTTTCCCTTCTCCAGACAACTCATGATATATTCATAAGCAGGATGGATGCCGCCCTATCGCCTCCACCACAAGTTCCACTTCCGGATCCTTTTCAATCACGGAAAAAGTCCGTCGTGATGAGCTCGTCTGGAACGCCAGGAATATGCCTCTTCGTGCCAAAATATACTTGATTTCAATCTTGTTCCGCCCTTTTTCTACTTGTCTCGCGGTTTAATTCCACACTTTCCTTTACTCCGGATCCGACTGTCCCTGAATCCCATAATGGCAATCTTCATGCCTCACCCCTTTTCTCTAATCATTGCCGGAAACTTTTCTGTCCGGACATCCGAGCTGCATCCATTTTAAATACGCCGTAATAAATCGATCGATGTCTCCGTCCAATACCGCATCGGTATTTCCTGTCTCTTCTCCGGTACGAAGATCCTTCACCATTCTGTATGGCTGCAAAACATAAGAACGAATCTGAGAGCCCCAGCCGTTGTCCTTCACTTCTCCCTCGAATGCCGGCAGCTTTCGCTTCCTGCTCTTCTTTCTCCTTTAAATAAAGCTTTGTTTTCAGCATCTGCATCGCCTTATTTTTGTTTTGAATCTGAGAACGTTCTTCCTGACAGGCTACCACAAAACCGGTTGGAATATGGATCAAACGCACTGCGGAAGAAGTCTTGTTAATATGCTGTCCGCTCGCACCGGAGGCACGAAAAACCTCCATCTTGATGTCCTCTTCTCCCGACTATCAATATCAATATCCGTCTCAATATCCGATCACGTCACAGGAAACAAAGGAGGTTTGCCTCTTACCCTGCGCATTGAAGGGAGAAATGCGTACCAGTCGATGAATCCCCGACTCCGATCGAAGATAACCGTAGGCATACTGTCCCACCACTTCCATGGTGACAGACTTGATTCCCCGGCCTCATCTCCGTCCAGATAATCCAAAATCTTTACGGAAAATCCATGGCGCTCCGCCCAACGGGTATACATCCGGCACAGAATTCCCGCCCAGTCGTTCGCCTCAGTCCCGCCTGCTCCGGCATTTAAGCGGAGAATGACATTCATACTGTCATACTCTCCCGAAAGAAGAAGCGTCGTGTTCATGTTTTCCAGTTCTTCCGAAAAACGGGCAAGCATCTCTTTGATTTCCGGAATCACGGAGGCATCTTCTTCTTCTTTTCCCATCTGAATCAAGGCATCGATATCCTCGTAGTCTTTCTTCAGCTTTTAAAAAACCTTCCACCTCATCCTTTAAAATGGCTTGCCTCCGTGGATAGTTTATTTCTTCCGCATCCGCCCAGAAATCCGGCTCTTCCATCATTCTGTCCAGCTCTGCGATTCTTTTTTCTTATTGTTTAGAGTCCAGAGCCTGCTCTAATTGTTTAAGCGGCTCTTCCTTCGTATTTCAATTCTGATTTGAATTGCTCAAATTCAATCACAGAGGCTCCTTTCCTTCTCCTCTTCATCAAAGTCGGAGAACGTTCTACTTCTCTTCTGATAAATACTCTGTCCATGACAGTTCTTATATTTTTTCCGGATCCGCAGGGACAAGGATCATTCGGATAAATTTTTCTGCCTTCTCTCTCATCTTTCGGTGCTCTCACCGCGGACTCATCCCTATTGGTGGCGAGAGGCTTTTGCAACCTGCTCTCTTTCCACTTTCTGTTCCAGCTTAATCTGATAAAGCACACGTACTGTCTCTTCCTGTATACTTCTCATCATCTCCTGGAACATCTCATAGCCGGTAATCTTATACTCTCACAAGCGATCCTTCTGGCCGTAAGCCTCGCAGGCCGATTCCGTCACGGAGAATGTCCATATCGTCGATGTGGCTCATCCACTTCTGATCCATAACCTTAGAGGATAACGCGTTCTGCCTCGCATCTGCTCCGGATCTGGAACTCCGCCTCTTTTCCTCGTAGAGACGAATCGCCCTTTTCCTTCCAGTTTCTGGGCAAGCTCATCTCTGGTCATATGTTCGAATTCTCCCTCGGAAAAATTCAACTTTCCTAACGGAATAATCTGCATCAAAGTATCATTTAAGCCCTGGAAATCCCACTCCTTCGGGCTGTCGCTGTCCACAATATTTTCATTGACATAGAAATCTACGATATCGGTAATAAAGCGGGTAATGAGAGACGCACATTATCCCCTCGAGTACCTTCTCCCTTTCCGCATAAACCACATCTCTCTGGTCATTATTTACTTCATCATACTTAAGAAGGTTCTCACGAATACCATAGTTGTTTAACTCAATCTTCTGCTGAGCCTTCTCAATCGCATTGGAGAGCATTTTATGGTGAATCTGTTCTCCGTCAGGCACTCCCAGAGCTTCAAACATCCCCATCAGACGTTCGGAACCGAAAAGACGCATCAAATCATCTTCCAAGGAAAGGAAAAACTGAGACTGTCCCGGGTCACCCTGTCTTCCCGCACGACCGCGAAGCTGATTGTCAATACGTCTGGACTCATGCTCTTCCGTACCCATGATATGAAGACCGCCTGCAGCTCTCGATTCCTCATCCAACTTAATATCCGTACCACGACCGGCCATGTTGGTCGCAATGGTGACTGCACCGTGTACACCGGCCTCCGCAATGATTGCCGCTTCCTGCTCATGGAACTTCGCATTCAAGACATTGTGTTTGATACCGCGTCTCTTCAACATACCGGAAAGAAGTTCGAAGTCTCAATGGCAATCGTACCGACCAGTACCGGTGCGCCAGTCTCATGAATCGCCTCAATCTCATCTACAACCGCCTGGAACTTCTCTTTCTTGGACTTATATACCGCATCATCCAGATCCACTCTTTGTACCGGTCTGTTTGTCGGAATCTGAATAACGTCCATGGAGTAAATATTTCTAAACTCCTTTTTCCTCGGTCTGTGCCGTACCGGTCATTCCGGCCTTCTTCTTAAACTTGTTAAAGAAGTTCTGGAAGGTAATGGTTGCCAGTGTTCTCGACTCTCTTTACCTTCACATGCTCTTTCGCTTCAATAGCCTGATGCAGTCCGTCGGAATAACGACGTCCGTTCATGATACGACCGGTAAATTCATCGACAATCAAAACCTCGTCATCCTTTACCACATAATCCTTGTCTTTAAACATCAAGTAGTTGGCGCGAAGTGCAGGATAATATTATGCTGAATCTCCAGATTCTCCGCATCCGCAAGGTTATTGATATGGAAATATTTCTCCACCTTTTCCACACCCTGCTGGGTCAGATTTACGGTCTTTTCCTTTTCATTGACAATAAAGTCTCCACTTTCCTCGATTTCCTCTCCTAAAATAGCATTAATCTTGGAAAACTCGGCGGATTCCTCTCCTCTTTCAAGTTGTCTGGCTAAAATGTCACAAAGTTCATAGAGCTTTGTGGACTTTCCGGACTGTCCGGAAATAATGAGCGGTGTTCTTGCCTCATCGATTAAAACAGAGTCCACCTCGTCTATAATACAGTAATTTAAACCTCGTAAAACCTGTTGATTCTTGTAAATCGCCATGTTATCACGAAGATAGTCAAATCCAAGTTCATTATTTGTTACATAAAGTAATGTCGCAAGCATAAGCTGCCTGACGCTCCTCTGTAGACATTTCATTTAAAACCGTTCCTACAGTGAGTCCAAGAAACGATGCACCTGTCCCATCCATTCCGAGTCACGCTTGGCAAGGTAATCATTCACCGTTACAATATGCACGCCTTCCCCTTTTAAGGCATTTAGATAAGCCGGACAGGTAGAAACCAAAGTCTTTCCTTCACCGGTTCTCATCTCTGCGATACGTCCCTGATGCAAAACCACGCCACCAATGAGCTGAACCGGAAAGTGCTCCATGCCAAGTACCCTCTTAGCCGCTTCCTTACTGTTGCAAAAGCTTCGGGCAGGAGATCGTCCAGGCTTTCTCCTGAGACAATCTCTCCTTGAATTTTCCCTGTCTGTGCCTTTAAATCCTCGTCAGACATTGCCGCCATAGTTTCCTGTAAAGAAAGGATTTTATCTACCTTCGGTTGTATCAGCTTCAACTCTCTACTAGAATGCGTTCCAAATACTCTTTCAAAAAGATTCATTCTTCTATACTCCTTCTCCATACAGCAGTAGTATGGCATTGTATAAATCTATAACTCATAGAGTTTACCATTAGTCCCGTTCTTTAGCAAGGAAGAAGCAGTGAAAATGCTGTGAAAATCAAAGCTTTTCAATCGTGAATTCTTTGTGAAATTTTCTCTCAAACTCTGGATTTTGTTTCCATTTTTATAGAAAAATGCTATACTGTTAATAAGAAGAATCTTCTTCTTATAAAAGAAAAAGAAAGGAAGGATTCGTTTATGAAATTTAGCATTACAGGAAGAACCATTAGTCTCACAGAGGGGTTAAAGAATATGGTGGAGAAGAAGCTCGGAAAACTGGATAAGTTTTTCAAGCGGATACCCCTTGCAACGTAACCCTTTCCACGCAGAAGGATTTGCAGAAAATTGAGGTTACCATTCCTGTGAAGGGCAGCGTAATCCGTGCTGAAGAATCTACCGAGGATATGTACCAGTCCATCGATCTTGTCGTGGATGTTCTGGAAAGACAGATTCGAAAGTATAAGGATAAACTGGTAGCCAGACATCAGTCCTCCTCTTTCACTCCCGAATTCCCTGGAAGAACAGGAAAGCTATGACGAGGAAGAAATCAAAAATTGTTCGTACAAAGCAGATTGATTTAAAAGCTCTATGACACCGGAAGAAGCATGCCTACAGATGGAGCTCTTAGGGCACAACTTCTTCGTTTTCTTAAACGGAGATACCGGAAAAGTCAATGTTGTTTATAAGCGTAAGGCAAAGAGTTACGGTCTGATTGAGCCGGAAGAATAAAAAGCGAACAGCTTTTCGTTGTGTATCCTCTTCCAAAAAAATTCAGCTTAGAAAGTATAAAAGAGATAGAGAAAAGCGGACTGTTCCGATAAACCATCGGAACAGTCCCGCTTTTCGTATAAAAGAGGGTTAGAGGGCAAAAGAGGCCGCTTTCCCTCTTCCTGCATAAAGAATCAAAAGATTCACTTCCCTAAGAGACATTGCCATCCGAACACTCTAACCGCCACTTTGTACCGAGTCCCAAGAAAAACAGGATAAAAATAATCGGTAAAACAATAGGAACCGCAATATTAATCACTGCCTGTCCCAGATAGCAGAGAAGGCTCATTCCCGTTGCAAAAGGAAAAACCGCTTCGGAATAGCCCTCCTCCCTTCCCGACTCTTCTTCCAAAAGCATCTTTAGGAGAAGAATATAAAAAGAAAATAGGCAATCAATCCGGCTATTCCTATGGTCAGCAGAATGTTGAGATACTCGTTATGGATATTATCAATCGCACCAAAGGCACTTTGACTGACTTGAAACTTATAGTGATCATTTGTCAGCATATAATAGCTGTCCGGTCAGTATCCGAAGATTCTCTGCCACAAAGGCATTTTATTCATAAAATAGTCCAGCCCCATCTTCCAGATGAAACCCTCTTCCCGATCCCCAGGCATCATCAAAAAGAAAATAGTTTTTATACTTTGTAAGGAAAAGCAATCTTATGCGAAACATTTGCATCATAAAACACAAAAACAACTCCGCACAGGATGAAACAAAAATAAAGCGTAATGCAGCGGCCGTAAAATTTCTGCACCGCTTCCTCCCGAAGCTTCATCACAGGGAAGCGAAGCAACCCAAAAACAGGAATCGCCAAAAAGGAAGGGAAGTATAGCCAAGCTGCAAGAGGAAGCCTTTATCTCCCACTTGATAGGATGTCCCTTCCGCGGGGATCAGATATACTGCGAGCTTCATTGTCAGGAAAAAGGCAAGATAGAGGTCTATACATTGAAGCAGGTAATCCTTTTTCGAAAACAGAAAAAGAAGTGCCAGGAAAAAGTACAAAAAGAGGCGAATACCACATTGTCACTCATCCCGTACATGGCGGCAAGCAAGGTAAACATATACATCAGAAGAAAAAGCAGGCTCCACTTCCCTTTTTTCTCCTTAAGATAAAGACCGGCGAAAAGTCCGGTATAACTAATCATCAGAGAAGTATAACCGTTAATATTTCCCACTCCGCCCGCAAAAGTAGACCACAGACCTTTATTCCCCATCATCATGGAAAAGATTCATCCAAAAAGAAATCACTGATTCCCCAACAGGCCTGTAAGAAAACGGAAAGGGAAAGAATCACAAGATGTCCCTTCTTAAAGTGATAAAAGCGCGTTAAGAAAAAATAATCCAAAAACAATAAGAGCCAGGTAAAGGTTCCCATAAACCTTCCCGTGCTTCCCCACCAGGTCTCATAAATATAGCCCTGAAAGAAACATGGAAATAAAATAAACTGCAATTAGGATAAGAAAGAAAAAGATCCGTAGGAAGAAAAAGCTCTTTCTTCCCTCCTCCACTCTAAAAACAATTTCGTATAAATCCTGCTATTTTTCTTCTTTCTTCAGCGTAAAAGCATATAAAAGAAGGAAAAAGCGTCATAATCGCAGCGTAGGCTAAAGGAAGAAATCCAGAAAAATCGAACTTAGCCTGCAAAAATATCAAAATAACCGTTTCTAAAATAAAAAGGGATAAACCAGGAAGATTACGCTGAGGTAAAGGAAACTGATTCCTTCCACTATCCTGTAAAAATCTCTTTCTTCCTTTGTCTGCACTTTCACTGCTACCGTCCATGATTCTTCTCCGCTTTTCCTATATTCTCTATTTTTCTTCTCTTGCTAGTCTACAATATTCCCGGGCTGGTTATCGTCACTTCCGGTGGCCTCATCCGGTACTCTTCCGATACTGGGCTCCTGAGAAGCGGTTTCGGATTTTTGCTTTTCTTCGCTATTCTTCTTCGTTTCCTCACTACTCGTCTTCGTTTCTGAAGTGTGCGCCTTGCGATTTACTTTCTCCGTAGTCTTTCCGGACTTGCTTTCCTCTGTTTCCTTCTTACCGCCGGAAGATTTTTGTAGTCTCTATGAGATTTCCGTCCGCATCGGTTTCCGCCTTCTTTTTTCTTGGTCTCAGACTCGGACTCGGATTCAGAATCTCCCTTCTTTTTCTTTGTTTCGTTCTTCTTTTGTTTCCTCGTCCTCATCATCACTGTGCTTGGACTTCTTCTTCGAGCTTTCTTCACCGCCTCCGTTCTTATAACTTTGTGCATCGGATGCAATCTTATCGCTAAAGTCCAAACTGCCGAACTCGGCTTATAATCCTCGTCACCGAAAAGATACTCATGAAGCTTTGTTACGTTGGAAGCTAAAGCTGAGCGGAATAACACAATCCCCTTCTTCCCCATCATCTGCGTACGCAAGTCATAGGGAAGCCTTCCGAACCGACAATATTGTACTTGTTAACCCCTTTAGCCAGTTCCAAAAATATCCCCTACATCCACATTAAAGGCAATTTGCGGAAGAACGGTGTCAATGACATTGGTCAGGGTTGCAAGATCAGCCCTTCTTCGCCTTATCCAGCACCTGAGAAATCACTTCTCTCTGCCTCTTTGTTCTTGTAAAGTCGTCATCCATATAACGGAGTCTTGCATAAGCTACAGCCTGTACACCGTCCAAATGCTGCATCCCCGGTTTTTAATATATTCCGCGGCAGGGTTCTTTGACATTGACCTTTCGATTCAATACTGGTCTCATGAATATAAGCATTCATATATTTGAATTCTTTTTCCGTGATGTCGATATCCACGCCGCCAAGCATCGTAATCACGTCGGCAACCGCACGCCAGTTAAAGGTTGCATAATGCTCAATATCCAAATCCAAATTTTTATTTAATGCAGCAACCGCTTGCTCAGGGGATGCCGTCTGCATAGGCTTCGTTAATCTTTGCAAAAGCGAGATCCTGCAGCAAGAGTTTAAAGTCAAAGTATCTCTAAAGACAGATGCCAATTTCACCGCACCGGTCGCTCCGATCAATACATACAATAATCTGCACATCGGCATTTGCGCCTCTTCCGACACCGCCGTCACGACTGTCTACGCCAAAAACGGCAATGGTCCAATAGCCCTGCATCTGTTCCTGTTTGGTTACGTCAATGTTTTGATTCTTGACATTCTTGATATTGAATTGCACTTCCGGCTTGATATTCATGTAACGAACAACATAACCCTGCACAAACAATCATCACCAAGGTCAAAATTTCAATCACGGAGAAGAAGAATCTTCTTCCAAAGAGACTTCTTTCTCTTCTCTTTCTTACTATAGACCTCATCCAGCTCGCCTTCTATATCTCTTGCCGTATTCATCTGCAGAACATCCAGATTGTCAATCTTCCTTTTCGTTTCCTTCTTTTCTTCCTTTTTTCTTCCGGAAGAGTCACAATATAAGATGCGCGTTTCCCTGATTCTATCTGCTTTAGTTTTTCTGCCTTTTTCCTATAGCTCGCCATGGGGCTTTCTGCTCCCCTATTCTGCTCTAATGCCAAAGTCTACCTCCCAAGAGTTCTCTTTTTCAGATATCTGAAAGCCTATCTGCCTCGTCATCCTTTTAAAAGAGCTTTCCTAATCCTTATCCCTTGCTACCGCAAAAATGAACGATAAGGTATCATACCACAAAATGCGACAGAATTAATAGGCATTTTTGTTAACAAATCCTTTCCATAGCGTTAAAAAGGATTTTAATGTCCAAAACTAAGCTCCAGTTCTCGATATACCATAAATCACATTGAATTCTGCTGGCAATGGATGTATCGCCCCGAAAAGCTGTTCACCTGTGCCCATCCCGTCATACCGGGACGAACCTGATGCTTAATCATATAGCGGGGAATCTGCTCTTTAAACTATTTCCACAAACTGCGTTCTTTCCGGCCTCGGACTGATCAGAACATATCTCCTTTAAAACATTAAAGAACTGCGGCAATTCATCAATTGAAGTTTTTCGGATAATTTTCCCAATCCAAGTAACTCTGGGATCTCCTTCACTGTCCAGCCTTCTTCTCCTCTTCCGCCTTCTGCACTCCCATGGAGCGGAAATTTATACATCATAAAAACGGTCTATTGTGTGCCTACCCTCTCCTGCTTTAAAAATAATGGGTCCCGGAGAGCCGAGCTTAATGAGAGCCGCTACAACAAGCATCACTGGGCCGAAAAAGAACAATTCCAAAGAGACCTGAAAATATCGATCCAACGCTTCAAGATGGCATTCATCGGATCGGTCAGGGTACATTTCGAATATTAATAATCGGTAAGCCGTCCATATCCTCCGCTATCGGCTTGGAATGAATAAATTGTTGATAGTCGGGTATAAACTTTCGTATGTACTCCCGACTTTTCACAAGTCGAAACAATACCGGGAAGCTTCTCGTACGCCGCAAGCGGTAAGGTGATGGCAATTTCATCGATCGTATTCGTTGAAAGCAAATCTCCCAGCATCTTGATTCCGCCGATTACGGAAATTCCCTTGTATGACGCCCCCGGTTCTACCAAGTCATCTACAACACCGTAAATGATGATAGCCCTCAATCCGGATTCTTCTTGCAAAAGATCGATGAAGCGATCCGAAACCGGAGAAAAATCCCACCAAAATAATATGTTTCTGATTAAAACCGTTCTTCCGCAGTGCGGAGAGAACTTTCCGCAAAAAATACCTTTCCGCCGTGGTGAAGAAAATCGAGAACACATAAAAAAATCCCAGCATCTTTGTGGAATAATGTTCAAAATAGCCGCTTTTACGAAAAGCGAAAAAGAATGGATGCGGAAAGAAGTAGTCCCACGGAATTACTCTGCAAGATTCGGAAAAAGGCAGTCTTCATCCGTATCGTTCGCATCGGTTTATATAGTCCCAAAATCCAATACAGGAATAAATAGGCCGGAATAAGCGGAATCAGAACAGACCTGGGTGAAAGCACTCCGTGTCCCTCAGGAAAAATTGGATTTTTGTGGCAAAGTACCACGCAAAAGCGTAAGAAAATGCTAAGACCGCAGCATCTAACAGCACCTGTATATGGTTTAATTGTTTTTGAATGTCTTTAATCATAGGGAAGATTATACAATAGGAATGCCGGCTTGAAAAGCATTCCTGGTTCAAGAAAGAAGAAAACGTGCAAAATGAATTTGTTTCTCTAAAGATTTTTCAGCTTCGTCAAAACCCTGTCCGAGTTCATAGTCATGCGGAATTTCTCCGTCCGGAAAATACGTAACTACCGGAATCCCCACAGCACGGCATTTTTCCTTGAAATCTTCCGCCTGAGTCCGAAATGAACCTACATTCCCGTCTGTCAGAAAAGTAGGCGGAAAAGCCTTTGTCAGATAATCCTCCAGTTTGGTTTCTTCGGCTTTCTTCCCGCTGTAAAAATTTTTATCAAATAAGCCTGTCCCCAGGAAAGAAAAAGCGACATCGTTTTCCTGAAGTCCGTCTTATGATAACGCGTACTCGTCCAGTAAACCGGATAAAGAGATAAATGCACAAATCTTAGCCCCTTTTTAGCCATAAACGGAGAAATCCTGAGCATCTTCCCATACCCTTTATTCACTTGCGTTAAAATAAACTGACCGGCAAGACTTGCTCCGGCACTGTCTCCCATAAAAATTAGTTTTCTCTCGTCTATCCCCAAACTGTCCTTCAGCCTTAGGATTTCTTCCACGCAATAAGAGATTTGATGAAGCGCCGTAGGATAGGGATAATCCGGCATGCCAGTGCATAGTCTGTGGAAATCACCTGAAAGCCCGCCCTGAGCCAAGAAAGAAAATAGGGATTTTCACCGGCGATGTCCTTCGTTCCGGAGACAAAACCTCCTCCATGAATATAGATAATCGTTCCCAGAACCTCCCCGTCTATTGGAAGGATAAACGTAGGGTATCATAGAAAATGATTCGGATACACGGAAGGATAGGAAACGTTTCTTTGTAAGAGAGAACTCATGAAAGTCTCTTTCTTCCGGCCACTCCAAAGGATGCGGAAGAAACGCAGTCTTATCCCGTGCACCGGCCTGGGAATCTCCCGTCCCGATAAAAACCTATGGATAAAATAAGTAAGAAAAAGCCCATGAAAAGGAACCGTCGTATCTTTTCTGTTCCTTTCAATGAGCTTTCTTTTCCATCTTTCTAAACCTTCTTTTTGCTTTTACAAACAGCCGTTTTTTTCTTAGCGATAATTTCGTAATACTAGCAAATTATAGAGGCAGTTGCAATCAATTACAGCTTCTTTTCACACACATTTTTCATACACACTATATAAAATCTACTATTCAAGAATCAAAGAAACACGCTTATCCCTTCACCGATTTTTAGTCTATTCTTCTCAAGGGTTACCGTAACGGTCTTTTCCTGATACTCTCCTTTCCGGAAAGTCTCTGCACGGTGACCTCAACTTTTTCTCCTGCCTTATAGCGAGAAAGCAGGGTGGACAGTTCCTCCAGGCTGTCTACAGACTGTCCGTCAAACTTTGTAATGATGTCCTTCTCCTGCAGAGCAGAATTATCCGTTCTTCTCCGTTAAGAGCTTATAGATGTAAATTCCCTTTTCGGCATAGTTGTAGGCTTCCGCAATACTGCTGTCCACCGTTTTTCCTTGAACCGATATAGCCTTTTTCATCCTGACTAACCTTCGATCTGGTCGTTTTTGGGAAAGACCTTCCACGATTTCTTTACCTTCTTCGACGGAATAGAGTACTCCATCCCTCTACCGTAGTATCGGAATACTTTGCCACATTGATGTCGATTAATTCCCCGTTCATATTGAGCAGGGCTCCGCCGGAATTACCGGGATTGATAGCCGCATCCGTCTGTAAAAGACCGGATTCCGTCCCGCCTTCTGTCGAAATGTCTCTGTTCTTTGCCGATATAATGCCGGTCGTTACGGATTGTCCGCAGCCTAATGCATTTCCGATAGCAACCACCTGATCTCCGACATTGACACTGTCCGAATCGCCATACTTTGCGAAGCTGATACTGTTTAAAGTTTCCTTGGAAAGGGAAGAAAGCGGAATGGCAATCACGGCAAGATCGACATCACTGTCCGTTCCCTTAATCTCCGCGTCATAAGATTTTCCATCTACAAACTGCACGGAAAGTGCGGTAGAATCCTCCACTACATGATTGTTCGTCACAATCAGAAGCTCCGAATCATTTTTCCCGATAATGACACCGGAACTGCTTGCAGCGTTTCCTGTTCCCCGCACCTGACCCGAAAAGGGCATAGCTGTATTGCTGATAACGAATGGTATTGGTAATAGAAACCACCTCGGGCATAGCATGTTTTGGCAATCTCGAAAGCACTGCCGCCTGCCTCCGCAGTCTTATTTACAGAAGATGCATTCAACTGCTCTGCACTGCTCCCCTGTGAATCGTTCTCCGATGCATTCTTTCCAAAAAGTGTGGTTCCCGCATCCTTGGATGCCTCTGTAAGAACTTCCGAACGATACTGGTCGGATAATGCATTTACTCCTACCATCGTGCCTCCTGCTACCGTTCCGAAGAGCATAGCCGATAAAAAACAAGCCCCTGCAACTTTTCTTCCTCTATTCATATCATACCTCCTCTATATCCACTTATTTTTGAAGACTCTCCTTTTAAGAAGCTCTGTCTTTTCTCTCTAACACAGTGCTATAGTAGGAGAAAAATATGTTTAAAAATATGGGCTAAAGCGTGAAGATATGTGTCTTCACGCTTTATAGGGAAATATTCTAGAATCGTAAAAGTAAACTTTCTTTATGACTGTACAGATCCGTCCGGGGCACGCTCTCGCTAACCTCGCCCAGTAGGGATACTAAGCGAAAAACTGCAGTTCCTTTGTTTTTCGCAAGTACCCACGGGCTCAGATTACCCTGGAACGAAACCTGCACAGCCATAAAATTATAGCTTCCCTTTTTACCATCGATCACTAACTATAATTCCAAAATAGTCGCTTCGTAGTCGGAAAGGGTAATCTTCCGTCCTGTTATCCGCGGTTCCGCATTGGAAAGGACAAGCTTTTTCATCGGAGCGGGAAGTTCGAGTTCCCGTTCTTCTTTTTCGGTAGTTTCCGAGAATGAGGAGGGTCTTCTCCCTTTTCTATAGAATCGCCATCAGGCGGTCTTCATCCGCCATAAAAGGAACAAAGTCTCCATAAACTATTGTCTCTTTGTACTCCGGGTTCTTCCCTTAATGCGGTCAGTTTCTTATAGTAGCTTAAAAACGGATTCGAGGGTCATTCTCCTGCTGCGCTACATTGATCTTTGTGTAATTCGGATTTACCGGAAGCCAGGGCGTTCCTGTCGTAAAAGCCTGCATTCTTACTGCTGTCCCATTGTACCGGCGTACGCATTGTCTCTCGAATAGCGGTTCACAATCCGAAGCGCTTCCTCTTCCGAGAATCCCTTCCCGAAGACAGACTTCGTATTCATCCAGGGTACTGATGTCATCTACCTCTTGAATGGACTTTAGAACCACATTTTTCCATACCGATTTTCCTGCCCCTGATAGATAAAAGGAAGCCCTCTTTGCAGCATCTGCATCGTAGCAAGGAACTTCTTTGCCTTCTCGGATAAATCTTCCTTCGAATATAGAAGTTCACCCTCTCGGCTCATCATGATTCTCGATAATCGTAGAGATAAATCCTACGGGGTTTACGAGCTTCTGCGTCAGAAAGCAGGCATCCTGATACATATTCGGCGTCACGATACCGGCATCATACCAGCCAAGTTCCGAACGGGCACTGGAATGCGCACGAAAAATCAAACATCGAGGAAAAATAGCCGTTTTCTCCAATAAACTCTGAATCTGCGCTTCCGTTTCATTAAAAAGACTTCTCCAACAGAAAAGGCATGGTGCGGCTTAAAGCAACGGTCTCGCATTTCTCCGAGGAAATCACCGATTCCCTCCGCTTCCGTAATCATTCTTGTACAATTACTCGAGTCCGTCATCACGATCCACCGGAAAATCATGTCCGCGAAGCGGGAAAATTTTCTTAATGTTCAGAATAGCATCGATACGGAAGCCGGCTATGCCCTTTATCCAACCACCAGTTAATCATCTTATAGATTTCTTCCCTGAGTTCCGGATTCTCCCAGTTTAAGTCCGGCTGCTTCTTTGTGGAAAAGATGCAGATAATAGGTGTTCTCCGTTCCTTCCACCTTTTTCCCAAACCGATCCGCCGAAATAGGAACGCCAGTTGTTCGGCTCATGCCCGTCTACTCCCTCTTCAAAAAGTAAAAATACTTAGCGAAAAGCTCCTTCGGGTCTGCCACCGCCTTTCGAAACCACTCATGCTCATCGCTGCAATGGTTTTACTACAAAGGTCCAAAAGAATAGACATATCCCTCTTCTTCGCCTCGGAAATCAGCTCCTCCATGTCTTCATTGAGCCAAAACGCGGATCAATCTTGTAGTAATCTGCAATGTCATAGCCCTGATCGGCAAGAGGCGAAAGAAAAACAGGGGAGAAATCCAGATAATATCGATTCCGAGTTCCTTCAAATAATCGAGCTTCTCAATAATCCCCTTGATATCTCCCGATTCCATTTCCCTTCGTATCCTTAAAACTCTTCGGATAAATCTGATAAGCGACCTTCTCCTGCCACTCACTCTTTTTCATTCCTACTCCCTTTCTACTATAGCAGAAACCGTCGATTCCCTTCTCACATAAACGGTACATCCTATACAAAGTTCCTTATTCTACTGCCAAAACATAAGCTTCATGCATGTGCAAAGCTTTCCCGGACAGAACATCGTGCTCCGGAATATTTTGAATCAACACTTGTCCGTTCTGAAACTCTGCGGGAACCGTATACTCTCTTTCTTTCTCCGAAACATTGCATACACAGAGGAGCGCTTTTTATCCAGATGCCTTTCATAGATAAAGAGATCCGGATCCTCCTCTTCCAGAAGGCGGAAGTCGCCATAAACAATCAAATCGGAGTGATGCCGAAGAGAAATCAATTTCTGATAATAATGGAATACGGAATCCGCTCTCGCAAGCTCTTCCTTTGCATTCACCTTCTTATAGTTGGGATTCACCTTAATCCAGCGTGTACCGCCGGTAAATCCGGCATTCTCGGAATCATCCCACTGCATCGGTGTACGTGCATTGTCCCCTGCTCTTAAAAAGCAATCATCGGGAAAAAGCTCTGCCGGATCCAAGTGAGCTTTCTCGGTCGGTTCGCGGAAAGCATTGATACTCTCGAGATCCCGGAACTCCGACAAGTCCTGAAACGGATAATTGCTCATTCCGAGCTCTTCTCCCTGATATACATAGGGTGTTCCTGCATCATGTGGAGGAAGGTGGCAATACACTTTTGCGGAACGCTCCCCATACAGATCACCGTCATTCCCAAGGCGAGAAACAATACATGGCTGGTCATGGTTACAGAAGAAAATACTGTTCCAGCCCATCTCATATAGACTGTTCTGCCACTTCGTAAGATTTTCTTCAAAGATACAGGGACATCTTCTCCGTGTTCCACTTTGAAAGCCATATTTCGGATTGTCATCAAGCTGACGTGTTCAAACTGGAAAACCATATTCAACTCTGCTTTCCGTCTGAATTGGCATATTTCTTTGCTTCCTCCAGAGTGACACCTGCGGGTTTCTCCTACCGTAATTAAATCATAGTGAGAAAGCACTTTCCGGTTCATCTCTTTCAGATACGCATGGACCTGCGCGCCCGTTGCACAAATCATATCCCTGCATCCCCCATAGGTAGCACCTTTCGGAATCAGGCTGATTCACCAGTCCTTCCGGCTTCGAAATCAGGGAAATGACATCCATACGGAAAGCCATCGATTCCCTTCTCACACCAACGGTTCATCATATCGAAAACTTCTTTCCGCACTCTCTCATTTTTCCCAGTTGAGATCCGGCTGCTTTTTCGAGAAAAAGATGCAAATAAAACTCTCCGGTTTCCTCCGAGAATCTCCCAGGCAGAACCGGAGAAGAAAAGAAACCCAGTTGTTCGAGGTAGGAACTTCTCCTGATACTCTCACTACATCGAAGCACATGCTTCTGCTCTTCGGGGAAACTGCACTTAGCTTTCTTCCCTTTCCTCCAGATATAGTAATCTCGCTTCTCATTCTCCGCATTTTTCGGGACTCGAGAAACCACGTGCTCATCACTCGTATGATTCACCACAAGATCCATCACAATCTTTAAGCCCTTCTCATGCGCGCTCTTTAATAAACAATCAAAATCCGCCATACTGCCGAAGTCTTCCATGATATCCTCATAATCGGAAATATCATAGCCGTTGTCATCGTTGGGTGAGCGATATACGGGAGACAACCAAATCACATCGATTCCGAGTTCCTTCAAGTAATCGAGCTTCAAAGTAATCCCGTTTAAATCCCCGATACCGTCCCCATTGCTATCACAGAAACTTCTCGGATAAATCTGGTATACAACCGATTCTTTTCCACCATGCTTTTTCATCATCCACCCACTACATTGATAAAACGCGCGCCAAAAAGCACGCCCACTAGATTCTCGCCACTGTCTCCCCTATAAAAAGATGTACCGGAAGACGAATACTCTTATAATCGCCTTCCCTCTCTTCGAGTAAGAAAAGCAATTCTTTTACCGCTCTTTCTTCCCTTCTCTGCACTATCCTGTTCCATCGTGGTGAGCATCGGATGCATGCAACGACCCTGCTTTTGATTCCGTCAAATCCTACGACGGACAGTTGCTCCGGAATGGAAATACCTCTATCAAAGCAAAAGCTGCATCATCTCCAGTGCGCATAATGTCCGCCGTAAAAACAGCGCTGTAGCTTGAAAAAGTTTCTCTTCATAAAAAGAAAAATATTGTTTTTCTAATTTCCTCCAACAAATGACAGATTATGCCAGCCTTCAGCAACAAGGCCTTCCTTTCATCGCCTCTTTAAACTCTCTATATCTTTCGCTATCAATATAGTGCTTCTCGAAGTTCTCCGCCTTCTGTTAGAGAGAAAAGGCAATCTTTCTGTGTCCCATGGAAAAGCAGATACTTCGTCATCTCTTTTGCAGCTTCAAAATCCTCTAAGCCGATATTGGTATATTCGGCATCGTAGCGGAAAAATGGCGTATCAATGGAAACGACCGGTACGGAGAGACTTTCTTTCATCTTATAATAACCCTTCTGCTTTCGCACCAAGAAGAATAATCCCATCCACATTCCATTCCTGAGATATCTTTACGCAGTCTTCCATGTCCGGATTGCTATAAAGTAGAAGAAATACCCTTTCTTCCTGTAAAGCAAGTTGCACTGCACTCGATTACGGAAGACACAAAACGGGTCTTCCAGATACTCTCTTTCTCAATTCGTTTATACGCCAGAATAAGCGCAACAAGTCTGAGAGCCTTTAGCTGACAGCATGCGGGCTCCCATGTGAGTAAGCATACTGTTCTTCTTCCAGTATGTTCTTTACCCGATTATAAATTTCAGGACTGACTTTCTTTTCTTTTATGAATAACATTGGATACGGTAGAGGGGCTTACATTTTCGCGAGATCTAGCAATATCTTTAATCCTTGCCATAAGAACCCTCTTCTTCCTTTAGCCCTTTACAGCCCCCTCAACCATTCCGCTCATAATCTGCTTCTGTCCAATCAGGAAAACAATAATCATGGGTAAAATGGCAAGCAGTGCAGCCGAAAGGATGAGATCCCACTGTTTTACATAAGAACCTACAAAGGCCTGCACGGCAACAGGGAGCGTCTTTACCTTTCCATTTGTCCAAGCATCAGAGACGGAAGAAGATAGTCGTTCCAAATCCACATTCCGTTCAAAAATCGTTACCGTAGTAATAACCGGTCTTAAAAGAGGGAAAATAATCTTAAAGAAGGTTCCTTCCGGAGAGCATCCGTCAATCGCAGCCGCCTCTTCCAATTCATAAGGAATCCCCTTGATAAATCCGGTCAAGATAAATACTGTCATTGCATCGCCAAAACCAAGATAAGCAAAGACAATTCCCTGTACAGACTGTAACATACTGATTCAATGAACTTATCCGACATCACGGAAGGTTGATACAAGCGGAAAGCATAACCACCTGGAACGGAATAATCATCGATGCAATGAATACCATGTAAATTGCGGTTGCCCAAGCCTTCTTATGATTTCTGCTGATAACCCATGCAGCCATACTGCCAAACAAAATAAGAAGAACCAAAGATACGACGGTAATCACGGTTGAGGTTCCAAATGCATACCAGAAGTTAAAATTGGAGTTGTGGATGACAGAGTTCAGATTCTTGAGTAACTGGGTGAAACTCACTCCACGAAAACGAACGGGATCCGCCACATATCTGTCTGCTTCTTTAAAAAGGCATTCATCAGAACCAGATAAAAGGGGAATAAAACATAGAGTGCAATACAAGTTCCCACGATTCCCAAAACTAAACCTTTTCCTTTTCTTGTACTATTCATTACATTTCCACCTCTCTACTGTTACTGATTCGCACCTGAATCAAAGAAATCACAGCCAGAATAATAAAGAACAGAACCGCCTTGGCCTGCGCAACGGCAAAATTATTTTTTGCAATCGCAGTATTGTAAATGTTCAAAGCCAGCATCAGTGTACCATTTGATAAGTATAGCCCTCTATAAAGTCCGGTACAGATCCGGCACCGTTGGTCAAAGGCCATATTGACATCAAACTGCTTAAAAGCGGAAGTTAAAGTCAGGAAAGTACAGATGGTGACCGTTGACGCAATCATGGGAACCTTCACCTTAAAGAGAGTCTGCAAAGCACTTGCCCCATCAATGGAGGCCGCTTCCAAGACATCTCCGGTATCTGCGTAAGGCCGGTCATAGATTAACATAATATATCCTCCATACTGCCAGATATAGACGATGATAATCGCAAACATCGCCGTCTGCGTGCTTGACAGCATGGAAAAACCTTATATAACTCATCAAAACATTGTTAAAACAAACTGCCAAATATAGCCGAGAACAATTCCTCCAATCAGGTTCGGGAGAAAATATGCCGCACGGAAAAAAGCAACCCCTCTAAGCTTTGAAGTGCAGAGTAAAGCCAGACAAAAATCCAACAAAATTGATGAGGATAACATTCATCAATACAAAAACAAAAGTGATGAGAACCGACCAAATGAATGCCGGATCATGAAACATTTTTAAATAGTTTTGTACCCCTACTACTTTTGTAAAACGAATTCCTGTCCAATCCGTAAAGGAGTAAGCAATTCCCAAAAATAAGAGGAATAATAACGGTAATAGCAAAAAGCAGGGGAACAGAAAAGAAAAGTACACTATCTTTCGATGATGTACAGTACTCGGTATTTTGATAAAGACCGTAAAACAAAATAGCTCCGCAAACCAACAGCGTTCCTCTTAAATTTGCAATGGTTTTCATTACACCACTATAATTTGCCTTAATAGTGAATGCAAAGAAATAGAGCAGCAAACATGAGTACAGCCCCCAGTAATAGTAAAAATTGGACTCTAATCTTGTATCTCGTCCTTTCATGGTTCCCCCTTCTAAAAAAATGGGGCAGCATAACGCTGCCCCTGCTTCCTCACCCTATAGTAGCCGTTTTCTGCACAGCCTTGTGTGATTGCACTACAGCAAACTCTGTAGCCACATTTTACTGGAAACCCCTCTCGGAATGCAAGAGGAATCTAAAGTAAGATTATCCGGCATAGTACTGTGCAACAACCTTCTCTACAGTATCTACAAACTTAGCCTTGTCCAGTTTTCCGGAAGCAAAATCCTGATAAACTACACCAAGTGCATTCTGCGCAAGACCTTCCTTGTTTCCAAGCCAGTGCCAAGCGGAAGTCTTTCCGGCCTTTGTGTAGTCGGTAATCGTCTGTAGCAAACGGGATCATCTCGCTACATAGCTGATGGACTTGAACGGACTTACGAAAACCAGCCTTCTCAACCAAAATCTTCTGTCCTTCATCCTCGGAAACCCACTGCAAGAACTTTAAAGCCTCTTCCTTGTTGTCGTTATCAAATACTGCCCACCAAGACGGAGAGTTTGTCTGAATGGTATCGATTCCCTCTTCAAATGCATAAGGAATCATTCCAACTTTAAACTTGCCTGCAGCCTCATACTGTTCCTTATCATCATTGGTCATCGTTGCACCAATCCAGGAACCCTGTGTTACGAAAGCATACTTTCCGGCGGAGAAATTCTGAATCTGCTGGTCATACGTTCCGGAAACAAGAAGAGAAGGATCTGCATACTTGTTGAAGAGTTCAACCATATCTGCATACTTAGTGAAACGATCCTTATCAATCTTACCCTGCTCAAGTAAGTCAAAATACTTCGTATCGTCTCTCTTTAATCCGCCATCCTCATAAACACCGAAGAGGTGATTACCGGTAGACCAATAAAGGTTTGTAGCCTCGGCAACATATCCGACAACTGCAGTAAGCCCAAGTTCATCCTTCTTACTGTCCAGTGTTTCGAAAGCCTTCTTCATAGAATCCGGACCGGTAATGGATTTCGGATCAATTCCCGCCTTCTCCAAAACATCCGCATTATACGCAAGACCGATAGCCTCCGTTGTATACGGGAAACCTACTACCTTACCATCCTTATCCTTGTAAGCAGCTTCCGTATCGGAAACCCACTTTTCGTTGGACATATCAACGAGATGACCTTCCCAGTTCTTAAAATCGGTATCCCCGCCGTTTACAAAGATATCCGGCATATTATCAGCCTGGAAATATCCTTTTTAATGTACCCTGAATGTCGATACCGCCACCCATGGACTCGATGTTCACCTTCACACCGGTCTCTTTCTCATAAGCGGCTGCCAGTTCCTTCAGCTGTGCATCAACCTCGATTTTACCGTTGACAAGACGAAGCTCTTTCCCTGCGGAAGACTTCTTTTCTCGGACTTTCCTTCATCCGCTTTTGGTCGTCTCAGCCTTATCCGTTTCTCCGGAAACCTTCGTTTCGAAGAAGATCCGCCGCCACAGGCAGTAAGAGCTAGAACCAAGGGCAGCTGTCATCAGCGCTAAATTTCTTTTTCATTTACATTCCTCCTTATTTGATCCCTTAACGGGGAGTCATTGTATGAACTGTAAGAATATGAACTATTACTTGATGAATCATACCAGCTTTTTATCGTATAAATTCAAGAACAATTCTATAAATTGCACATAAATTTATGATTATAAAGCTTAAAAATTTGCTAGTATTTCATTACAATCAGTATATTATTATATATTTATATTAATATATATATATTATTTTTTTATATTAAACTATTGTCTGAATTAGATCACTCGTTCTAAATTTATGATTGTTAAACGATAGCTTTTGCGAAACTCGTTATGAACAAGATGCTCAGCTCGCTTAAGACATAAAAAAAAGAAGCCATTTCGATAGAAAACGAAACGACTTCTTTGAATGAAACGACCCGGAACGGATTCGAACCGTCGACCTCCGCCGTGACAGGGCGGCGCTCTAACCAACTGAGCCACCGGGCCATTTCGTACCTGCTATTATAGAAGCTATAGTTGAAAATGCACTCAGAGCCCCTAAGTCACAATTACCTAACAACTACAGCTGTCCTCAGCAAAACAACATATCAAAGAAATAACTCTAGCAGTAAAACATATCAATCAGACGCATTGGATAAGCCCTCGACCTATTAGTAGCTGTCAGCTGAATGCTTTGCAGCACTTCACACCTCAGCCCCTATCTACCCTCGTTCTCTTCAAGGGGTCTTACTCTTACGATGGGATATCTCATCTTGAGGTTGGCTTCACGCTTAGATGCCTTCAGCGTTTATCCATTCCCCAACTTGCCTACCCTGCGATGGGATTGATTCCCAACAGGTTCAGCAGAGGTCAGTCCATCCCGGTCCTCTCGTACTAAGGACAGATCCTCTCAAATATCCTACGCCCGCGCCGGATAGGGACCGAACTGTCTCACGACGTTCTGAACCCAGCTCGCGTACCGCTTTAATGGGCGAACAGCCCAACCCTTGGGACCGACTTCAGCCCCAGGATGCGATGAGCCGACATCGAGGTGCCAAACCTCCCCGTCGATGTGAACTCTTGGGGAGATCAGCCTGTTATCCCCAGGGTAGCTTTTTATCCGTTGAGCGATGGCAATCCCACTTTCATACCACCGGATCACTAAGTCCGTATTTCTACTCTGCTTGGCCCGTCAGCCCTCGCAGTCAGGCTCCCTCTATGCCTTTACACTCTTTGGATGGTTTCCAACCATCCTGAGGGAACTCTTGAGCGCCTCCGATACTCTTTCGGAGGCGACCGCCCCAGTCAAACTCCCCACCCTGACATTGTCCCTTGACCGGCTTACGGCCCTAAGGGTTAGAAATCCAATAACATAAGGGTGGTATCCCAACAGCGACTCTGATAATACCGAAGTACTATCTTCTCAGTCTCCCACCTATCCTGTGCATACATTACCGAATCCCAGTATCAAGCTGGAGTAAAGCTCCATGGGGTCTTTCCGTCCTGGCGCGGGTAACCAGCATCTTCACTGGCACTTCAATTTCACCGGGTGCATTGTTGAGACAGCGCTCAAATCATTACGCCTTTCGTGCGGGTCGGAACTTACCCGACAAGGAATTTCGCTACCTTAGGACCGTTATAGTTACGGCCGCCGTTTACTGGGGCTTCAATTCAAAGCTTCGATTGCTCTAACCTCTCCTCTTAACCTTCCAGCACTGGCAGGCGTCAGCCCATATACTTTACCTTACGGTTTTCGCATAGACCTGTGTTTTTGCTAAACAGTTGCTTTGAGCCTTTTTCTCTGCGGCCCAGTTGCCTGGGCACCCCTTCTCCCGAAGTTACGGGGTCATTTTTGCCGAGTTCCTTAACAATGCTTCTCCCGCCGGCCTTAGGATTCTCTCCTCATCTACCTGTGTCGGTTTGCGGTACGGGCTTACTAAACACTATAGCGGCTTTTTCTCGCCACAGAGTCCAAAGAGCTTCTCACTTTGATTTCGATCCGCATCAGGTCTTCAGATTGTGCAGCGGCTTTTTCCCACTACACTCCTACCCTCCCTTGCACCGGTCTTCTCATTCCCGGCTCTCTCTTTCTCCATGTGTCCCCACATTTCTGATTTAGTAAGGTACTGGAATCTACACCAGTTGTCCATCGACTACGCGTCTCCGCCTCGCCTTAGGCCTCGACTTACCCAGGGCAGATCAGCTTTACCCTGGAAACCTTAGATATTCGGCCTGGAGGATTCTCACCTCCATCTCGCTACTCATTCCGGCATTCTCTCTTCAAAACAATCCACGGCTCCTTTCGGTACCGCTTCATCTCGTTTTTCAATGCTCCTCTACCGATGGTATATACCATCCCTAAGCTTCGGTGTCATGTTTTAGCCCTCGTTAATTTTTCGGCGCAGGACCTCTCGACTAGTGAGCTATTACGCACTCTTTGAATGTGTGGCTGCTTCTAAGCCAACATCCTAGTTGTCTATGAAATCCCACATCCTTTACCACTTAACATGTACTTTGGGACCTTAGCTGTAGATCTGGGCTGTTTCCTTTTTGACTACGGAATTTATATCCCGCAGTCTGACTCCCGCTTATATCTTACCGCCATTCGAGTTTGATATCTCTTGGTAGACTTTGACGCCCCTCAAGAATTCAGTGCTCTACCCTGCGAAAGACTTACAGCGAGGCTAGCCCTAAAGCTATTTTCGAGGAGAACCAGCTATCTCCGGGTTCGATTGAATTTCTCCGCTATCCACACCTCATCGCCACCCTTTTTCAACGGATGTGCGTTCGGACCTCCACCAAATTTTACTTTAGCTTCATCCTGGACATGGATAGGTCACCCGGTTTCGGGTCTATATCTACTGACTTAACGCCCTATTTAGACTTGCTCTCGCTTCGGCTCCGGACCTAAAGTCCTTAACCTTGCCAGTAACTATAACTCGCCGGACCGTTCTACAAAAAGTACGCGGTTCAGCTTGCGCTGTTCCACAGTTTGTAAACACAGGGTTTCAGGTTCTCTTCACCCTCCCGGGGTCCTTTTTCACCTTTCCTTCACAGTACTAATCGCTATCGGTCACTGAGTAGTATTTAGCCTTGGGGGTGGTCCCCGTCTTCCTGCCAGGTTCCACGTGTCTGACAGTACTCTGGATACTGCTTGATCCTTTACGCTTCGTGTAAGGGGCTTTCACCCTCTATGGCGCCTATTTCCATCGGCTTCCACTCACTTACAGATCTTTATGCAGTCTGAACCCCGAAGTGCACGCACTCGGTTTGGGCTCTTCCGATTTCGCTCGCCACTACTTTCGGAATCACGGTTGTTTTTCTCTTCCTCCGCCTACTTAGATGTTTCAGTTCAGCGGGTTCCCTCCGTACAGTTATGTATTAGCTGTACGGTACTAGAGGTCTTCTCTAGTGGGTTTTCCCCATTCAGATATCTGCGGATCAACTCGTATTTGCCAATCCCCGCAGCTTTTTCGCAGCTTATCACGTCTTTCTTCGGCTCTCAGTGCCCTAGGCATTCACCCCTATGCTCTTATTGCTTAACCAATTCTCCACTTGATCCTGCAAGTGTCGAGATACTAGCGTGTATCTCTTTTCTGATTGTGAAGAAGATTTCTTCTTACTCTCGATTGTTTGTACAAGTTTTTACCTTGTACCCTCGGATGTCTTACTCTATTTACTAGAATAATTATTTCTTTCTGATATGTAGTTTTTCATGTACGATGCTTACTTTCGTAAGCAGTACAATAGGGAAGTCATGAACCTCCTGTGCTCTTCGCAACATTGTATTTCATTCTTTTTATTTTTTAAAAAAATGTTTGGCACCCACCTATCTTCCCGTGCCGTTACCAGCAAAGTATTTTCGGCCGCTTTAAGTCTTAACCGTCGTGTTCGGGATGGAACGGGTGTTTCCCAAACGCATCAGCACCAAACAAGAATGTAACAATATTTTTTTCATTACCTTTATAAGGGTTTTCTCCCGGCATCGGATAGCCGTCGAAAGACTTTTCTTCGAAAAAGTAAACTCTTCGAGTTACCTGTACACCAAGTTTTCTTTATGAAAACTCAGCGTTTCAAAAAAATCGAATAACACACAAACCCCTACTTTATCCTTAGAAAGGAGGTGATCCAGCCGCACCTTCCGATACGGCTACCTTGTTACGACTTCACCCCAGTCATCAGTCCTGCCTTCGGCAGCTCCTCTCTGGGACACTGACTTCGGGCATTACCAACTCCCCATGGTGTGACGGGCGGTGTGTACAAGACCCGGGAACGTATTCACCGCAGCATGCTGATCTGCGATTACTAGCGATTCCAGCTTCGTGTAGTCGGGTTGCAGACTACAGTCCGAACTGAGACGTTATTTTTTTGAGATTTGCTTAAGGTCACCCTCTTGCTTCCCTTTGTTTACGCCATTGTAGCACGTGTGTAGCCCAAGTCATAAGGGGCATGATGATTTGACGTCATCCCCTGCCTTCCTCCAGGTTATCCCTGGCAGTCTAGTTAGAGTGCCCATCTTACTGCTGGCTACTAACTATAGGGGTTGCGCTCGTTGCGGGACTTAACCCAACATCTCACGACACGAGCTGACGACAACCATGCACCACCTGTCACCATTGCCCCTGAAGGGAAAAGTACATTACATACTCTGTCAATGGGATCTCAAGACTTGGTAAGGTTCTTCGCGTTGCTTCGAATTAAACCACATGCTCCACCGCTTGTGTGGGTCCCCGTCAATTCCTTTGAGTTTCATTCTTGCGAACGTACTCCCCAGGTGGAATACTTATTGCGTTAGCGACGGCACCGAGAAGCTTTTGCTCCCCGACACCTAGTATTCATCGTTTACAGCGTGGACTACCAGGGTATCTAATCCTGTTTGATCCCCACGCTTTCGAGCCTCAACGTCAGTTATTGTCCAGTAAGCTGCCTTCGCCTCCGGTGTTCTTCCTGATATCTCACGCATTTCACCGCTACACCAGGAATTCCACTTACCTCTCCAACACTCTAGATTAACAGTTTCCAAAGCAGTCCCCAGGTTAAGCCCAGGGTTTTCACTTCAGACTTGCCACTCCGTCTACGCTCCCTTTACACCCAGTAAATCCGGATAACGCTTGCCCCTACGTATTACCGCGGCTGCTGGCACGTAGTTAGCCGGGGCTTCTAGTCAGGTACTGTCATTATCTTCCCTGCTGATAGAGCTTTACATACCGAAATACTTTCTTCACTCACGCGGCGTCGCTGCATCAGGGTTTCCCCCATTGTGCAATATTCCCCACTGCTGCCTCCCGTAGGAGTTTGGGCCGTGTCTCAGTCCCAATGTGGCCGGTCATCCTCTCAGATCGGCTACTGATCGTTGCTTTGGTAGGCTTTTACCCTGCCAACTGGCTAATCAGACGCGGGTCCATCTTATGGCGATAAATCTTTTCACACTCTGCCATGCGGCAATGTGTGCTATGCGGTATTAGCAGTGATTTCTCTCGTTATCCCCTCCATAAGGCAGGTTACCCACGTGTTACTCACCCGTCCGCCACTAGATAACGCATCTTCCGGCCGAAGCTTTCCAATACGCATCTCGTTCGACTTGCATGTGTTAGGCACGCCGCCAGCGTTCATCCTGAGCCAGGATCGAACTCTCATAATAAATGAAAGAGATTGCTCTCTTTAAGTTCTTTCTCCAGTCAAAACTTAGCTTAGCTTTTTGTTTTTCCTTCTTTTACTTTTTGGTTTATTAAACCGTTCGTGTAAGTTTCGTTTGAAACATTACTGAAAAATTCTTTCAAGAATCTTCAGGGTCTGTGTATTATTCGATCTTTGATTTTTCAAAGTACTGTTTTGCAAAAAGTTTGCCGGTTCATCTTGGCTAAAAGCCTTGATTTTCCTCAGTTTCTTTTGCTTTTTACTGTCTTACTTTTGCGACAGCTTGTGTATTCTAGCATTAGGAAAATGCACTGTCAAAGCAGATTTTTATTTTTCCCTAATTATTTTAAAAATTTACTAATCTTAGTTATAAGGAATTCTCTGTCCGTTTTAAGAATATTTTCATTCCTTTATCCATCTGAAAAACTCTGCAAGCTCCTTTTTTTCCCCATATCTCGCCTGAAGTTCCTCTTTTCCGACCGTTTTAAAGCAATCCTCAGTAAAAGCAGGCACTACGGTACAGCTATATAAAGCATATTCTCCTCCGGGGCAAAGGCAGGCTCCTGAATAACATTTACAGGCACCGTGTATTGCAAGACTTGTCCGGAAGCAAGGTCCGGGCCAAGTGTTACCGTCTCAATCGACCCGTCTTCATATAATAGATATAAAGGTGAAAAGGTCTCCTTCCAAAAACTGCCAAATTTCTTCGTGGCTAGTATATGAAAATCGGAATAGCTCCTCGGTTCTTTACAATATAGTCCGTACATGGTGGAAACCGGCATTTTTCCCATCCGCATTGCGATTCGGTGAATGATAGCATTCGGAATAGAAGGTATGTTCTCCCTCGAGAAGCTCCATCGCATAGTGACGAATCAAAAATTCCTTTCGTTTCCGTTTCTCTGTTCGCAAGGCACTTAAATAACACATCTCGCAGACTTTTTCATTTTCATACGCTTCGGAAACCTTCGCCATAGCAGAAACATTTCCCTCTGATAAAGCCTTATAAAAATCGGCGAACATCTCTCTGAAGCAGTCGGAATAGCCGGGCTGCATGCCGAGATTCAACTCTCTTGTACTTCCTTTTTCCGTAGAAATCCATAACTTGTCCGCCCTGTCATTATCCCAGCCGAGCCTTCCCTTTTTCACAAATAAAATGCAAATCCATGTGATTCAGCTTTCCGAAACTCACCTCGGACAGACTGATGGAAGCCTGCGTTCCGCCCTGCATTTCAAACGAAGTATTGCGGTATCCTCATTTTGCATCGGAACGGGAAGACGTCCTTCTCCCTTTTCCTCCCACAGCATCCCTGGACTCATCCCGATAAAGTTCCTCTTTTCTGTTTCGAAAAACAGCATCCACTCCCTGTCACGGGTTCCTTTAAAATGAAACCGCAAGAGATCAAAGATATGGGAACCGATTTCCGATACGGCACGAAGATGATTCCCTCCTTCCGCATCGAAACGCCAGGAATAGGGCAGTGGCGGGATATGGAATTCCTGCTCATAACTGCCGTGGACCAACAGAACATTCCCCAGGCTTCCCCCTTGTATGATTTCGCGCATCTTTTGTACTCGCAGGATAAAAATCGGTTATGGAAAACAAACTCCGAAAGGCGTCTTTGATTCTGCAACAAGCTTTACAAGCTCTTCTCCCTCTTTCAAATCAAGGCAGAGCGGTTTCTCACAAATCACGGCAAGCTTCCCGTTTTCCGTTTTCCGATTCTTTTCCAGAAAATACTTTACGATTGCATAGTGTGTGTTCGGCGGTGTACAGATATGCACTGCATCCAGACTATCCAAAGGAATGTCCCTGATAGTCTCGATATTCTCCGGAATTTCCCCATTTTCTTTCGCAAATGCCTCCAAGGCATCCGGTATATTTCCACAGGCTGCAACGATTTCCTGCCCGCACGCCTTTTAAAGCTCCCGGCATGCACCTCCGCGATAAACCCTGTTCCTATAATTCTACTCTCATTTTATCTCCCAATCGCTTTACTTTTTTCAGTTCCTGCATACGACGATTTGCCTTTTCATAGATTTCTTCCGGACTTTCCCCTATAAAATATTCGCCTCGCTCGTAAAGAATCTTTCCATTCACCATCGTCAGCGCTACATTTTGCTTGCTGCCGCTGTAAACAATATTCTTTACAATGGAATTAATGGGCTGCATATTGGGCTTGTGAAGGTCCAATACGAAAAGGTCCGCCAGCTTCCCTTCGAAAGACAGTCTGCATCCTTTCAGACCCCATACACTGTGCTCCGTTCACGCAAGCCATCTTTAAAACCTCTTCCGCGGAAACCACACTCGCATCTTCCTCTCGAAGCTTCGCAAGGCCGGTAACAAGAAACATTTCCCTAAACATATCCAGGCAATTGTTGCTTGCCGCTCCATCCGTCCCGATGGCCATCGGAATGCCTTTCTTTAAAATCTCCGCTGTACGAGGCACTCCGCTGGCAAGCTTGGTATTGGAGCCCGGATTCGTTACCACAGTCATTCCGCGCTTTTTTAAAAATATCCAAATCCGCATCGCTCATATAGACACAGTGGTACCCTCCTCCGCCATAGTCCAGCATTCCAAGAGAATCCATCAGGGCAGTCGGGGTCATACCGTATCGCTCCATGCAGCCGTCTACCTCTCCCTTCGTTTCCGAATTATGGGTAAATACAGGCGCCTTAAATTCCTGTGCAATCCGAGCGATTCCTTCGAGGAGTTCCTTCGAAGTCGTATATTCTGCATGGAAGCCAAGCTGATAAGAAACCAGCGGATGATAGGCATTGAACTTGATAAGCTTCCCGCATTTCTTCCAGAGAAAAGTTGAAAATTGCTCAAACCGGAAAGTAAAACCGTGCGAAACCCGGTATCCACCGCAAGACGCGCCATCACTTCCGGATGAAAATACATATCAAAGCAGGACGTTATCCCGGAGCTTAAATACTCCAAAATCGCGAGCTTGGAAAAGAGATAAATGTCTTCTCCCGAGAGCTTCGCTTCCATCGGAAAAACCTGTTTCTGCAAGCCAGTCCAGGAGTGGCAGGTCATCCGCATAAGAACGCAAGAAAGTCATTGCGGAATGCGTATGGGCATCCTTAAAGCCCGGAAGAATCAGATTTCCATGCAAATCCACTTCCCGTTCAAAAGAAACGGAACTCCCCTTTCTTTCCGGTCCGATATAGCTGATTCTTTTCCCGATCCGTCCACAACTCCCCTTCCATGATATCCATATTCTCCCGCATAGGCAGGATTCTTGCATTGTAAAAACGAATACTCATCGCCGCACCTTTCTTGTTTCTCCCTCTTTTCTATGTTTTTCGCCGTTTCGCTCTTTTTCCTCTTTCCTTTTTTCTTACCTCTTTCCCTTATCGTAAGTCTCCCCCAAAGCTCTCGGTGCCCTGTTGAACTTTGGAGAAGAAAATCAAAAGCAATAAGGTTAAAAATATACGGCAGTGTCATCATGCAAGATCCGAATAACTGCTCGGCATCTGCATCTTCTGTACCAGATAATAACCTCCCGAACGGGCAAAAGCCGAACAGCAGACAGGAAGCCAGCGTCGGTAGAATCGTCCAGTTTCCGAAAATCATGGCCGCAATGGATAAATATCCGTAGCCCACAAAAATACTGAAAGAAAAGCTTCCGGAAATGGAATAGGCAAAGCAGATTCCGGCAAGTCCCGACAGGGCACCAGAGAACATGACGGCAATCGTCCTAATCTTGGAAACACTTTCTCCTGCCGCATCCACCGCATGCGGATTGTCTCCGCAGGCACGGAGGTTCATGCCGTAGCGCGTTTGGTACAAGATATACCAACAAACGAAAAGCAATCAAAATCAATCAAGACTTCGAAAAGGATAAATATCCTTAAAAAGCCCCTAAAACCGGAATAGAGGAAAGTCTCGGAATCGTAAATTTATCGGACACCCCAATACAAACTTATCGGATGCCGCATGAAACAAGCCCTTGTTTAAGAGCCTTTGTTAAATAGGCCGTGAGAGACATTGCCCAAAATATTTAAAACCACACGCTGATGACCTGGTTTGCCTTCATCCGGATGCAAAGCAGGGCATGGCAGCAGGAATACAAAGCTCCCCCGAGGATGGCAAAGAAGATTGCCGCATAAAAGCTGAGAGGATGAATTTCCCGATTCCGAGATTCATCATCAGCACTACCGCAAAGTGCTCCGGTAAAGGCTCCCCATACCCCTGAAAGCCCTCAATGCCAGGTTGGTAATGCCACTTTTTCACTGTAGATTCCTCCTACAGCCATGATGAACAGAGGCAAAGAAAAGGACAGTCCGTCGATAATGATTCTTTCCATTATTGTTTTCCTCCTTCCTGCACTTCTTCAGGCCTGTTTTTTTCCTGCATTTCCAGCTTCTCTTTATTCACAAGATACTTAATATACGCATTGCATGCCGAGAAAAGAAGAATGATTCCCGTAATAACTGAAGCAATTTCCGATTCCAAACCCGAGGCTGAATTCATATAGGTGCTTCCCTTACTTAAGATAGTAATGAAGAAGGAGAAGAAAATGATGCCGATAGGATTGCTGTTTCCAAGAAGAGCTACCGCTACGGAATCAAAGCCCATACTCGGCAGGACTCTGGGCTGAATGGAGCCGAAGTATCCCAGATAGTAGCTACCCCGGCAAGACCGGCCAGAGCACCGGAAAGTGCCATCGTCAGAACCAGATTCTTTCTACGGGAATTCCGCATAGCGGAGGCCTTTCTGCTGAAGCCTACACTCTTGATTTCAAAGCCGAAGCAGGTTCTGTCCAGCATGAATTGAATCAAAAAGGCTACCAGAAGAGCTAAAACAATAGCCAGCGGAATATCGATTTTGAGGTTCCCCACCAAAGTATCCATAGGGTGAGCTCGGACGCAACGGACACCGGTCTCGACTGTCTGGAAGTAGGATTGACAAAATAGGTATTGATAAAAAGCAATGACATATTGGGAGATGTAATTCACCATAATGGTAGACACTACCTCATTGATATTAAAAGCGGTACTTGAGTATCCCCACAAAGGCGCCGAGTGCCAAGCCGACCAGAATCCCGATTAAGATGACCAAAGGCTTGGCCACTACGGACGGAAGGTTACTGTAGCCGACAAATACGGAGCTGACAAAACCCGCCGTAAGCATTTGTCCTGCCACACCGATATTGAAAAAGCCCTGCACGTAAAGGCAACACGCAACCGCCAGAGAGGCAAAATCATCGGGGTCCAGGCATTCAGGAAGCTGCAAAAATCCGTAAGAATATTCTTGTATCCCGCATAGCTCCTCCTTCGGCAAAAATGCCCGATCCCTGTAAAAGATTCATATAGGCAAGCAGCGGGTTTTTTCCCTGCAAAAGAATGATGAGCGCTCCGGCAATCAGACTCAGCACAATGGCAAAAACGGGAATCGTGACATTCTGTGTTTTTTCCTGCCCGAGGAGCGTAACTAAGAGGTGTTTACTCTTTGCTTTATTATTTCTCATGTTTAACCCCATCATAAATTCACCTACCTGATTTGTGCTAAGCTCCTTCGCATCCGCAATCTTCTGGATTTTCCCCGTTATAAATAACCCCGATGGTATCTGCACAGTTCATAATTTCATCGAGTTCCAGGGAAATCAGGAGAATGGCCTTTACCCCGCATCTCTCTCCGCAATAATTTGCTTATGAATATTTTTCAATCGCTCCGATATCGAGTCCTCTTGTCGGCTGAACGAAAAATCATCAAATCGGAATTCAATTCAATTTCTCTTCCGATAATGGCCTTCTGCTGGTTTCCTCCGCTCATGGAACGTACGATAGTCTGACAGCCCTGCCCGGAACGAATATCGTACTTTTTGAATCAGCTCTTCTCCGTTTGCGCGAATCTCCTTAGCCCGTAAAATCCCCTTCCGGAAAAAAACGGGCATTGTTATAGGTTTTTAAAACCAGGTTGTTTTCCAGGAAAAGTCCATAACAAGCCCTACATCCTGTCGATTTTTCCGGAATATAGGAAAATTCCGTCCAAACATCTCTTTTCGGATACTTTCACCGGATATGTCTTTTTCCGTTTAAAATGACCTTTCCGTCGGCAATCTTCATAAGGCCCTGCAATCGCATCCGCAATTTCAACCTGCCCGTTTCCCGGCAACTCCGGCTATCGCAAAAACTTCTCCGCCACGTACCGAAAAGCTGACATTTCTTTCACCACGGAGAAGCCGTCCCGATTCTTCACCGTAAGATTCTGTACTTCAAAACTGTATTGCCAAACTTCGGCTCCGCTTTCTCCACGGTGAAAATTCACCACGACCTACCATGAGGTTTGCCATTGTCTTTGTGCTGGTTTCGGCAACATCCAAAAACATCGATGAGTTTTCCTCTGTTTAAAAATAGCACAGCGGTCTGCAACCTGCTTAATTTCTTCCAGCTTATGGGTAATCAGGATAATTGTTTTCCCCTTATCCCTAAGCCCCCAGAATAATCTCCAAAAAGGAAGCTGATTTCCTGCGGCGTGAGTACCGCGGTCGGCTCATCAAAAATCAGGATTTCCGCCTCACGATAAAGCATTTTTCAAAAATCTCTACACGTTGTTGCACGGAAATGCCCACATTTTTCAATGATATCCTTGGGATTGACTTCCAGTCCGTATCTTTTCGGAAAGCTGAGCAACCTTCTGCTCCGCCTTCTTCACATCTACATACGGAAGAAACCCGAGCCTCTTATCCCTTGAAGGCAAGCCCAGGATGATATTCTCCGTAATACTGTAATTCTCCACCAGTTTAAAAATGCTGATGCACCATACCGATATTCAGCTTTGGTTGCATAGCTCGGAGAACTGATCACTTCCTTTTTTCCCCGAATCCAAATCTCCCCTTCATCCGGCTCATACATCCCGAAGAGCATACTCATAAGGGTGGATTTTCCGGCACCGTTTTCTCCCAGAAGGGCAAATATTTCTCCCTTTTTAATGCTTAAAGACACATCATCGTTTGCCACAATTCCGGGAAAGCGCTTGGTGATATGTTTCATCTCAACAATATATTCGGACATGCTGTTTCCTCTCTAGCAGAACTGTCCGGCAGAATTTTCCCGCCGGACAGCCACAAAACTATCTGTATTCTGTTTACTTTAAGCCTGTAAAATTATCCGGTGTCATGTTGTTAAAGTTCGCAGCAGGAACAATCTCCCCGCTCTGCACCTTCTTGTACACATCAGCAAGCTTTCTCCAGTGTCTCTGCGGAAAGCTGCTGTCTTCCGTCAGCACTTACATAGCCGGTAGAATCGGTATCTGCACCGAGAAGCGCATTTTTCGCCCTGAAGCTTCCGTCCAGAACCTTTTTCCAGCTGCTTCTCCACGTTGGAATGCATTACCTTCGAGAACAGAGGTCAGGATAATGTTCTTGTCTCCGTTTGCTCCGTCATCATACTGGTCAACGTCGCAACCGATAACCTGTGCATTCCCCGCTTCCTTCACCGCGGTAAATACACCGTTTCCGGAACCGCCGGCAGCCACAAGCATGATATCAACGCCCCTTATCGAGAAGCGCCTTTTCCTACAACCTTTCCGGTAGCCTCATCGGAAAAGTTTCCGATATAGTTTCCACCAACATTTGCATTGGTTACATCCGTTCCTGCATAGGAAGGAATCTCCACATACTCAGCCTTCGCATCATACTTTGCCTTCGCATAGTTTACACCGGACATAAAGCCGTACTGGTAGTTTACGTTTGAGGGATAAGCGATACCGTTTACTACGGCAACCTTTCCGCTCTTTGTCTCAAGTGCCGCAGCGATACCGGCAAAGAATCCGCTCTCCTGCTCCTTAAACTGCATAGCGTAAACATTGTCCAGAGAAACTTCCTTCCCGTCTGCATCTACAGGATAGGAATCCACTAAGATAAACTTCGTATTGGGATTATCCTTTCGCAACGGTTCCGATTCCGGCAAACTGGAAACCGCAGCATACCAAAACATCATAATCCAGCAACGATGTCGTTTACCGCCTGCATAACAGCAGCGAGTATCCCCGGTTTCTCACGAACGGGAGTGACCGTAGCATCCGGATGCTTCTCGATGAAGCTTAAGATACCGTTGTAGTTATCCTGGTTGAAGCTTCCGTCATCGACTCCGGAAGGACTGGAAACGATGGCAATTTTTAAGCCTTTTTCGCTTCATCCGTCTTGCCTGCATCCGCCTTTTTCTTCAGCCGCAGCTGTTGTAGCACTCTCACCGGCAGCAGCAGTCGTGGACTTTGCAGCACCGGAAGCACCGCAGCCTGCCAAAAGGGAAGCGGCAAGCACAACGCCTGTAATCACGTTCCATGCTTTTCTTTCATAATGCATTCCTCTCCTTATAAAAACAAGTTTCGCACGTTTTTGTGCAAGTTTTTCATTGAGTATCGCAGGGAAAGTCACTGCGGCTTCCTACGCTATCTCCGGATTTCTAGTCCTTTACTCTTTCCGGAAAGGCCTCTTTCAGAGATTCCGTAAAGGGCGCCCGTAAAATCCCTCTTTCCGTAATAATCGCGGTAATCAGACTGTGATCTGTCACATCAAAGGCCGGATTATAGCATTTTCACCGAAGGAAGAGCCATCGGCTTTCTCGTAGAACTTACATTTAATTTCCTCCGGATTCCGCTCTTCAATGACAATATCCTCTCCTGTTTTTACAGCTGAAAGTCAATGGTGGAACTCGGGCCTAAAACATAGAAAGGAATTCCGTAATATTTTGCCAGAATCGCCACTCCGCTGGTTCCGATTTTGTTGCCGCGTCTCCGTTAGCCGCAATGCGGTCGCAGCCTACGAGGCAGGCCTGTACCTTTCCGCTCTTTCATGACAATACTTGCCATATTATCACAGATTAAAGGTTACATCGATTCCGCCCTTGGTCAAGCTCATAAGAGGTCAGTCTTGCCCCTTGCAGAGAGGGCGTGTTTCATCGGAAAAGACATGGAAGTTCACGCCTCTTTCCTTTCCGAGGGAAAAGAGGTACCCAGTGCCGTTCCCATACTTGGAAGTCGCAAGAGGGACTGGCGTTACAATGAGTAAGAATTCCGTCTCCGTCCTTTAGTAGGAAAGCCCGTACTCGGAAATTGCCTTTGCACATTGCGGCATCCTCCGCCTGAATCAAGCTGCACTCCTCTCTTAAATGAGAAAGAATTTCCTTCGGTAGGAAGAAATATGCGCTTCAACCACAGACTCCATCCGCTTTAAAGCCCAGCTTAAATTCACGGCTGTCGGACGGGAAGAATTCAAATATTCCGCATCTTCTTTAAACTTTCTGATAAAAAGCCTCCCGAATCCGCCTGAATCTTCTGTGCCAAAACGTAGATTCCGTAAGCTGCACAAATCCCGATATGCAGGGAGCTCGCGCACCTTTCAATTCAAAAATAGCATCGTAAAAGTGCCTTCGCATCTCCGAGTTCAAGGAACTCCTTCTTTCCGGGAAGCTGTGTCTGATCCACAATGATGACTGCCGTCTCCTCTTCGTTCAAGCGAACATTCTCGATGCCGGAAAGTAATTCCTCAATTTCTTCTTCCGTAAGCCTTCCCTGATCCATTTCTTCTTCCGTCTCCTCTTCTATTCCATACTTAAGACCATTACTCCCTGCCTATCCTGAGAATCGCCTCCGGTCACAAGCTTTTTGAAAGAGCGGTGCACACGGTTTGCAACCACCTTCACATCCTCGTCGCTCAAGGGTTCCTCAGAGCCCGGCGCCCAGAGTTGAAATGCAGAAATCCCGCAAATCCGCATACCGCAGTGTCTTCCCGCAACCGCCTCTACAGGCTGTACTCATTCCCACCGCATCGGCTCCGAGAATATGCGCCATCTGACTTCAGCCGGGTGTCTCAAAAGCTGGGACTGCTGAACTGCATATACACACCTCTCTAAGGAAATGCCCAAGTCCTTCGCACAGGCAAAGATTTCCTTCCGAAGCGCACTCGTCATAAACCTCCGACATATCCGGAAAACGAACACCCAGTTCCTCCGCATTGGCTCCAATCAAAGGATTCTGGAACAGAGTAGAGAATATGGTCGGTAAGAAGCATGAAAAGTCTCCCTGCCTGATAGAGCAGGGTTCGCAGAGCCGCAGGCATTGGTCAGGAAGAGGATTTCCGCCCCATAAGGTGCATCAGACGTTCCGGAAGAACCACCTCTTCTATGGAGTAGCCCTCATAAAAGTGTACTCTTCCCTGCATGATGACTACCGGCACACTGCCGATATGGCCAAATACAAATCTTCCTTTGTGTCCGCTCACCGTCGATACCGGAAAATCCGTAATCTCATGATAATCGATGCTTGCCTCGATTTCGATTCTTTCCGCATAATCTCCCAGCCCCGAACCGAGTACCAGCGCCAGACGCGGGCGAAAAGGAATCTTATCCTCAATACTTTTATAACAACGCTGCAATCTCTCGTAAACCTTTGTCATCTCTTCCCCGCTTTCTCTATTGATAATCTTCTCCCGTTAAATAATTGAAGAAGGCCGTATTCACATAACGCTTCTCCGGATTAACGGAAAGCCCTTCATGAAGAGCACTAAGCTTCTTCACAACTTCATCCTTTGCCTCCACCGTCGTAAAGGGATGGATGGAATATTCCCCGTTTGTCACAACACAGTCATAAATCTCATGATAATCCTCTTTCGGCATATCTTCTCTGACCGTGCTGTAGAGCGGTTGCCACCAGGAACCGTAGATTAAGCCCTTCATATCCGCATTTTCCGAATTCTTCTTGGCAAATTCCTTAATCACCTTGTCAAATGCCATAAGATCTTCTTTATCCGCAAATTCCAGCTTTAAATCATATTCCACTGCATAAACCAGATACAGATCGTCACTGAATTTCTTCACTTCATAGGTCGGTGTCGGATCCGGAACGGGGCCCCAGTCCAATAAATACTGATAAATGCTGATTTTCGGCTCCAGCTGAACCCGTGCATTGATATTTTTCACTATCCAAAAGGCCGATCAACTGCTGTGCATGAAGGATATCGGAATGACCGTACTGTAAGGTTAACTCCGGTAAAAATCGCGCATCATACGCTGCGGATTTCAACCCGTACCCCGTCGTAATCTTCTGTTCTATCGCCTCTTTTTCCGACTTCGGAAAGAGTCGGGTCATCGAAAAGTTGAAAGCGCTCCATTCCTTCTCGAGCTTTCCGAATATATCCGGATCACTCCGCAAAGGCCCAAATAATTTCTGCCTTTTTCCCCAACGCATCCGCAACCTTCATTAAAAGAGCATCCAGCGCCGCCTTATCCGGTTTTTCCTTCTTTGATACACTGTACCGCTTCCTCCGGTGTAATTAAATCCACATCCAAAAGCGCAAGCAACGGAGAAAGATTCTCTCCTTCCCTTCTATCCCGTATCTGTTTCAGTCTCTCTTTCGCCTTCTCCGCATTGTAGGTTAAAGCAAGTTCTTCATATCCACGCAGCCTGAACTGCCGCCGATACCGCATTATCTCAGCTAAGCTCCGTTCCTAAGTCCGTGTCCTTTTTCCGAAATGGCCTTTTAAAGCTTCGGAAAATGCCTTTGCGTCCGGTTCTTCCGGAAGACTTACAGCAAAGTAGAGTCTTTAGATACGCGTCTGTCTTCTCCGGTGTATCCTTAAATTCCTCTTCTCCCTTGCGCTTCGCCCGCATCCTCGTCGAGAGGCTTCTCTTCCGCCGCTTTACTTTTCCGCCTGTGCCGTCGTCTCCGCTTCTTCTTTCGCTGACTCCGTCACTTTTCGCAGTCGTCTCTCCTGTCTGCTTTTCCTCCCCGCTTCCGCAAGAAGCGAGCGTCACTGCCACTGCAATTGATAACACCGTAGAACCCTACAAGACTTTTTCTTCATCTTTCCCTCCACTTTGTTCTTCCTACAACGCATCGGACTTTTCCATATTAAAACATATGACTCTATAGTACCCGAACTGGTAGTTTTAATCAAGAACCTTGTAAGATATTTTTGTATTTTTCTACATACTTTATACTTTGATAACGCTTAAATTCTTCGTTCTATTGCAAATGCCAGAGTTTTGTTTTATACTCATGCTTCCGTAGCTTAAGGATAGAGCCCCGGCCTCCGACGCCGGTAGTGGCGGTTCGAGTCCGTCTCGGAAGCATTTTTGTTGCTCATTTTCCAAAAATATAACGTTTAAAGCCCATTGTATTCTTTTCGGAGCACGCCTCGCTCGGTCTCGGCTCATAGCAGGTTCGAGTTCGTTTCGGAGAAGCTTTATCGTCTATTTCAAAATATCATCAAAGCCTATTGTAGTTCTTTTCGAAAGCACGCTCGCTCGGCTTCCGGCCTCACAGGTTTTCTACATCAAACTTCGCTTGCGCTCGTTTTCTGCAAGTACCGAGGCCTCCGAACGGCTTTTCTCAAAGAATGCAATGGCTTTAAACTCCGATATATTAATTATTCAAATATATAAATCAGAATCTTCTTCCAATCGAACTCTCACTGTCCCGTTTTCAGGATATTTCTTTTTAAAATTGTTCTGTATGGACCTTCATTGTCCCATCATCCGGGATATTTTATTGAAAAGATCCGCAAATGGACGCTATGCTCTATCGGCAAATTATTATCCAACTTGTTAGTAGTTAATGACATCCGGCTTTTCGGCCTCTCTTCCGGGGAAGTGGAAGCCGGGGATGAGCTGATCCCAGCGGTCAATGCCAATGACTGCTCTTGCAAAGTCGGCGATGCCTTCCGTTGCACTAGAATTGTCAATCCACTTAAAGACTTCGTGTGCAGGCTTCGGTACCAGCTATGGTTCACGATGCTGGAAAGACCGAAGCAAAGTCCGTGCTTCGTTTCGTCTTCATTGTCCTCCTGACGACTCATGAGGTAAGCTGAAATGTACGGGTTGTTGTCTGCGATAAAGTAGGAATAGGCTACTGCGGCAGCCTGCTCCGTCGTTTTATCTTTCTTCCCCTGTGTACTTGTGAAGCCTTCCTCCGTGAGGAATATCTTTACGCACCTCACCCTTACGGTTTCGCATATCAGGTAATTGCACAAAGTCCGTAATCACATGCGAGGTTCTTAAAGTTGACAACCGGAGAATCAATGGTGTCATTGACCTTACCGGTCTTATCATCATCCCAGAAATTCGGTGAGGTCATCGGATAAGGATAAGGGTGAAGCGCAAGACCGTAATCCATGTATCCCTCCGCAGCCTCATAATTATGGAAGGCCAGCATGATATCTTTTCCCTTGTATTTTCCAACGGGAGCCGCCTCCGGGAACATATTCCAATAGTGGTCGATGGAGAACATAATGTTATCATTCGCCGAAACGGACTTCATCGCGGTATAGAACACGCGGAAGGCTCTCTGAAACCGCACCGTATAGGCTGACACATCGTAGTCTCCCATATAGTTCCAGTACTGGTTGTTGATTTCATTTCCGACAACCCAGTTCGTAATCTTTCCGTGACCGTTCTTCCCGTTGTAACGCTTGGCGAGGAAAGAAGCCATAGCCTTTACCCACGGAATCCCTCCTCGGACTCCACATTAAAACCGGTAAACCGCCTGTTCCCTTGGGCAGTTCCGTAACGCCCTTCGGATTCAACTCCGGAACAGTCTCGTTCCAGGCATTAAGCAAAATGGCGGTAACCGCAACTCCGGAATCGCTCAGTCTCTTCACTTCCGCGTCCAACTGGTCAATCAGTTCTTTATTTATCTTATAGGTCTTATTTTCTTAGGTATAAGAAATGCCGTTTCGAAGAAGCGCTGTGTCGGAATATCCACGCCGGCATGCTTAATGTTTTAAACTCAAAGCATCGTCCAGAATATTCGGATCACACGAAGCCCCTTCTTCCGGGATTCAGTGCCGGGTCCTGATTCTCCGCAACAATCTCCGGGTTTTCGATATAGCGTCTGTCGAAATCATCTCATAATGCCCATTTACCTTAACTGCCGGTACGCAGCGCTAAAGCCGAAGCTCTCCGGACCCGCGTGCACAGTAAAGGTGAACTTCGATCCTGTCCGATATTTCCTTTGCCAGGAAAATCTCTTCTTCCCGTCAAGTCATTCTGGTAAGGCTTAATTTCAAAAATATAAATGGAACCGTCGGTTCCCTGTACTATCTCCGCTACTGTCCACGGTAAGCGAAATACTTTTGCTTATTCGAGGTAATGTTTGCATCATGTATCTTTCCCGTAACGGAATGCGCAAAGGCGGCAAAGGGAAAATAATGCCGACATCGCTAAACGCAGACAGCCGATACTTTTCTTCTCCCAAAACTCTCATTTTTCTTTTTCTTCCTCAAAAATCCTTTCTTCGGAACAAAAGTCCTTTGTTTCTTAAACGAGATATCGCACGCATCGCGAGCGATACTCGTTATGAACAAGATGTCCCAGGCTTCGCCTGCGCCACTTGTTATGAATCAAAGCTTCTCATCCTACGATTTTTAAGGAATAATTGCTAGCGGTTTCTCTTAAAGTTCTTACGGAATAAAAACGGTAGGAAAAATAATTCCTTCCATTTTTCTTCCTTTTATATCAAAAAGTGTGTCTATTAATAAATCGGTATGTTCTATTGCAATCAGAGATAACATAGCTAAATGTGAATTGCATCACAAAGCTATATATGACTTTTCCTCTTTCCAATGTGGCTTCCAAGACATCACATAGTCGTATACATCTATATCTCTTACCGAATTATTTCTTCCTTTAATTCATCATATGCATATAATACAGTGGCTACCATTTCGCCTGTTCCGTATCCTTCATTCGCCCAAACAAGTTCACTGTCTTTTTCATCGCATTCCATTCTTCTTCACTAAACTTACTTTTGATCAATGAAAAACTTTCTGACACACTGAGTGACACCATTCTTCCCAGCGTTCTCTCGAGAATTAAATTCGCATTGGCAAGGGCAGTGATTGAATCTTCACAGCCTCAGAGTAAGGGCCATAACTTCCTTTGAAAAATAAATCCTGTATTTACTCCATTTTCCTCGTTATTACATAACAAATTTTTCTGATAAATCGTTCTGCCCACTCTTTAATGCATATTTTCTCCATTTTAATTCCCTGACCGCTTCAAGAATCAAATACCATTTAGGATTAATCTTGGGATTTCCTTCCCAAAACTTTCTCCTTCCGCAGAACTCCTTGATAAAAAGATATCTGTAATTTTATTTTTACTTACTCCAAAAGGTGCATAAATTTCAACTTCTATCGGTAATGTTTTTAACTTTTGATACATCAGAGGACCAACGAGTGTCCCAATCCAGTCCTCCATTTCCACATCCCAAAGGGGAACGCAACACTGGAAATTCCGTATAATTGATAATTTTTCAATAAACCAATCCAAGCCCTTTTCCACATAAGAAAGACGTGAGGGAGAACGCCAATGATCCTTAGTCGGAAAAATTTATGATTTGAACCCCATCCGAATTTTTGAAAAATATAAGGTATTCCGGGATGGACTTCACCGGAATCATCTATAGTCCCTGTACATCTCCGGGTATGAATTCAAGCGCAATTCCTTTTCTCCCATTACCCTACACAGTTTACTGTATTGACAAGAGCCTTGCAGCCGCTATCAAATATGTTTCCTATCTTTACTCATCCTAACTTCTCCTAAAGAGCCGTGGTTCAATAATAATTTTTCCGGTATAAGCATTTGCATTTAATTTAGCTTTCGCCTCACTCACTACTGCAGCAGCTACTATATACTGCGGCGGTATACGATACGGCACCAAAACCTCTGCACATTTAATCGATCCTCTTCTGCACTTTTTCATAGTAGTTCTCATCCGTCCAGTATCTGGCATATACCAAATCAAAATCTATCTTTTCCAATCCGGTTTCAACCTCGTAAAAAGATGCACTAAGCACTTGCAGCGTTTCTATCCGACAAGATTACGCCTTCCCTATTCAATATTGTCTTGTCAATTTTCAAGATACATATTTCATGGTTTTGATCTCGTCTTCTTGATAACATTGATTCCATGGATCAAAATATAAATTTGCATACTGATGTAGTTTTAACCCTCCGGAACCTGAACGATGTCTCTACGAGCTTGTACTTCTTTTAACGCAATAGACTCTATGAAAAATCCTCATTGCTTTTTCATTCGATAATATTCCCTCTCCATTATCGATCTTATATTACTAATAGCTTGTATATTATAAAGCCCTGTATGCTTTGTGATTTCGAGTAAACCTATCCGACAACAACATTTCTGTCCTCACTCCAATCAAAGTATGCAAAACGTTTGTTCTCTCATTTTAAAAATATAGTACCAAATAAACGAATTGGGTGCAAGTAAACAATGAATAACCCATCGTTTTATTCTTCCTTAAAAATCTTTCAATAAACCTAGTGGAATCCTCACTCATTCAAAACAGACAAAAAGGTGGCCATCTCATCTCATCATAGAGAATCCATACCACCTTTCTTACACTATATTGAATGATTATGCTTAAGGTCATCTTTAATTCTCGAACCGCATCACTTATTTGAAGATCGTATTGATCAAGGATTATCAAGTTCTTACGCATATTTGCATAGTCAAAAGTATCAATGCAATCCCTATGTGTCCGAATCACAATCATGTAAGAGCACCCCTTTGAACTGCAAGATTTTTGGAAGCTTTTCTCACAGCCTCATCCAGATTTTCATATTCTCTTTGAACTCTGATAGCAAACCGTTCCATCGTCAATATGTTCCTTCAAAAAACCATCAATTCCACTATTTCGCTGAACAGGAATACCATCTAAACTCTTAATGATTAACATACTTACTCATCAAGATTCCGGTATGCTTTCTTTCCTCTTTTCAAAAGAAATGACTCTGTTTTTATTACAGACTTTAGCCTGTCTTCTGTAAGTTTAAAAGCTTCGTCCGAGATATCAAAACCAATATATCTTCTATTTAGAAGCTTTGAAGCGACTAACGTTGTTCCGAACCCATGAACGGATCCAACACTAAATCATTTTCATTTGTAACTAATTTTATTATCTGTTCCAAGAATGATTGGTTTTTGTGTCGGATACCCAACTCTTTCTTTTGCCTTTAGATTCAAATATGGTATTTCCCAAACATCAGAAAGAGGTACCTTTTGCTTGCCCCATTACAACATCCCCATTTGGTATCTCTTTTTATACTTTGATTTTGCCATTCTCATCACGGGATCTTTCTTGTAGGATCTGATCCACATTCGTTGTTTCAGAATAATCCGTATATATCTTATTGAATTTAAAATCATCCGTTTTACTGTAGAAAATAGTCTGATGATTATTTAACAATCCTTTCTTTGCATTAGACCATCTTTTTATATGACCAAATCATCTCACTCTGAAAACGCATCTTCTCCAAAAACTCTGTCTAGTAAAATTCTTATGTAATGTGATGCATTTCATCACAATGAACGTAAATACTGCCTGTTTCTTTTTCAGGCACTCGTTGACATTCCTTAGTCTGGCTTCGATATAAATAATATAATGCCCTATATCCTTCCATGAGTCTGTAAATGAATATTCCGTCCATTCTTATCTGATAGCTTCTGAATGGTTCTGATAAAACGGAGGATCCATATAAACCAAGTCTCACAGACTTGTCTGCCAGCTCTTTTTCATCTTTTTCTAAGCAATCCCTGCAATATACCATATTTGACTCATCTTACCACTTTCCATTCCTCTCTTAGTATATTTCTCAAATCTACTCTGGTAAAATTTTTGGGAGTATTCCCAAGCTTCCTTTCCGGAATAATACTCACCGCCTACTGAAATGATATAGCTCTTTAAACCGGTTTGAATTCGAACAGACTGTTCTCTGTTTGTCTCAAAAACATAATCCTATAGGTGTATATCCAGCCTCTTTAATGATCTCGACCCGCTTCTTCCTCCTTCTTAATATGATCTCCATCTGTTGTTGCATCCCTCCATTTTAAGTTCAATCGCTCTGTTATCAATAAAGATAATCTATTTCAATCATCTTCGATTTCTGATCAATAGTATTGGGAAGAAAAATTTCCCTTGTGCATTTGGATATGCAATTTTTAAAGCATCTCAGTTGCTAGCTCTTCCGATCAACGAACCAGCATACTTGTACAAATATCGTCCAACATCTCTGCTGGTAATCAATCCGGTATCCTGCTTCATTCGTAAAACCAAGCACATTATATAAAATATAATGGTCATTATTATCTGACTGCATCTCAACTTCACGTTCTTTTTATCTGCAGTCTCACACGATAACGTAAAATAATTTCAAAAATATAGCATCACTATCCATTTATACCATTTAATAATATTCTTTGTAACTTATAGCCAACAACTATATTCCTTCAAAAATTCCTCAAATGAACTATCAAGTGCAGTTGCTATCTTTTTCAAACTTTTAAGCAAAATATTTCTTTTTCCCCTGCTCAGCACCTCGCTAAATAGGTTCTATCTATATCAGCTTTTTAATGCCAGTTTTTCTGACTTAATTTTTCTCATTCCGAAGTGTTTTTTATTCTTTTTCCAACTTTTTCTAATATCACTGTTATACCCCTCATTTACATATTGTCTATATTGATACTTTATAAGTCAACAGTCTATGAGTAACACAATTTGTCCTATAACCCGGTTTTCATCAACACGTTTTGTCCTATAAGCCTGAAAAGATTGGAACCGCCCTACAGCCTTTATTTATCTAGCTGTAGAGCGGTTTTCATCAACACGTTTTGTCCTATAAGCCAAACTTTCTGATTCTAATTCATTAAAAAGAACCCCTGATTTCTCGGGAGCCCTTTCTAAAATCCTAAATAGAATTACTCTACGTAATATGTTGTTCCACCCACATTAACAGCAGCAGTGTGATCACCAGCATTAGATGTATAAAGCTTCTTCTGCACTTGCATAGATAACTCACACCATCATTATTTGTTACATAGTAGATATCATGCTATCCTTAAGATTGAACTTCTTCTGTACTGTTCCAGCAGTATTGATTAATACTAAATTATAGGAACTAATATTGAAAATCAGGATCTCCATAGTAAAGAACAGCCTTGCTATTTACAGGCGCAATAGTCTCAGTAGCTGCTCCAGAAGCACCTGAAACCGGAACTACAGCATAGTTGAATCATCGTTGTTAGCCTTTGAGAACAATACCGTTCTGAGCATACTTTTAATCTTCTTTCACATAGTCCTTAGCGGCCTTACCATTATTATTGAAGTACATCTGATAAGCATCATCATCAAAACCCTACATTCTGGTAACCGGTCTTTCTGGATCCATCCTCAGTATAGTCATCAGAGAAGAAGAAAATATCGTAACCGGTTATGAAAGATTAGCAAACTGCTCACCTGTCAAATCCTGATAACTCATTATCATTGCTCGCATCATCAGAGAAACCTTTTCTTCCGTTATTAGCAGTTGCAGAAACCTGCAATCCCGAAATCATTCTTCCATTCTCATCAAAAAGCGTAAACCTTACCCTTGATCTTCTTGATAGTATTCTCATGAGTTTTCCGCCACCATCTGCCCCACCACCAGGAAGCACGATCATTCTCGTAGTCCTTTCTCAAGGTATTCTTCGCTCGGAACAGCCCAAACCACTGATTCTTCTCGCTCCGCCATCACCGTTTACATAAACAGTACTACTGGAAGTTACAGCTTTAGCCGGTAAAAATACGTTGTCAGAAGCCACCTGAACCTTGCCAGCATTGGAGTAATCCTCAATCATACGTCCATCTTGACGGAAGTAGTCAGTCACCGTTGATATTCTTCTTAGTATTCTTTTGTAATCTTACCATTATCATCAAGGTAGAACCATGCTGGTATCTCGCCACTAACATTTACATTGCTGAACCCAACCAGTGCTGGAGCAGATCCATCATCATATCCACCATAGTAGTAGGTTGCTGCAGACCAGCATCATCAGTGGCTGCAGTGTTGAAGAATCCTTCTGAAGCCATCCATAGAGCATATAGCCTTTCCTGATCGAAGACATACTTTCACCATTGATAGTCTTAATATCAGAAATTGTGATGCCATCTTTTTCTATCTCTCGTAAGCTCTACCATCAGCACCGAAGTACATCCATCTGTGATCAGCATTGCTATCATCAGAAACAGCATCAAATGCTACCCACTGATTGGTAACCATAGCACCGTCCTGATTAACATAGTAGAAGTCTTCATTCTTCTGAACAACTTGTTTTGTAAACCATGTTTCCGTCGGATCCAAGGTAGAACCAGTAATCCTCCGGACTTTTTCCATTCATCAGCGATTGTTGCCATCGCTATCCAGATACTGCCAGTTTCCTGTTGTGTTGTTCAGCTGGCAGCGAAGCTACAGCTGATGCGCCGATAGTTGGTAAAAGTTGTTGAGAGATAAAGTTGCAACCAATTTTGTTTGCTTTCTCACAATTAATGCACTCTCCTTTTAAAATCATGGAATAATCCGTTGCGTGACGATTATAACCCTTTTCTTAATCGATTCAGTTTTTATAAACAAAAAGATAAAATCTCCTGTTTTTAAGTGGGTTTATGCTCGTGACTTTCACATAGCGTAGTTACTCATCTGTCTATTGGCAAAAGCGTAAACGAATTATTACGAAGTTCTAAGATAAATATTAAGAGAAAACTAATAATTATCCCTTTTTGTTCTTTGTCTTTGTAATCGTAAATTTTGATTTCTCCTCATGGTTAATGCCCTTTTAACTACAGTACCATCTGAGTTTATAATGTCTTTATAAGTCCCCCTGACCATAAACTATAGGATGGCTCGTTAGCATAATCAAATCTCGGTCACTATCTTTCCATCCGTGTATTGATGATAAGAACCTCCAGTCCGTTAGTATTACTTATATTCCATGAATATTTCAAACTTTCATCCTTTGAACTAGAGGAATATACCGCAAACCCTCTACGGTCTTTTTCTAAGATGAAGCCTTCCATTTCTTTTTCGGAATTGGAGAATATATATATGTTTGAATTTTCCAATGTATCTATGAAATATTTCTTCATATGCAAAAGTATTTTTCTGAAATTGTTTTCATAGTATGATCTAAAAATCCCCGCCATGATCGTAAAGCATCAAAGTACTGGTGAATTCTTAATCCATAAGAATAAATCTTCAAACCTATTTTCATCTTTTATATCCTGATGCAAACAGTCTAATTGTAATTCATCCATTTCATTGTTAAATATGTCGGAATATTGTTCCTTTGAAGGTGCAAACCGAATCTCAGCGCACCATGAGTATTCATATGATGAATATCGTTAAAACAAAAATTATCATATCCATCTCGAAACCAATCTACCGTAATAGATGGATAGTCTCTCGAAGCTTACGATAATATTCATTGAATTGTGATTTATAACTTTCATCAAAGCTTGACGCCGATGGAAGTGGGCAATTTAACGAGATGAACTTATCCTTTTCTCAATGCATAATTCAATGATTTTTCCTATAATACATGTCAAAAGAGGTTTTTACATTAAACTCCGTATACGAACCCCTCAAAACTTTCCTTCATAGTTTCCAACCGCAACATGTCTCTCTCATGCAGATTGTCAAAATTATAAGCTGCTATATTCTCTCTAAACGCTGATTTAAACTCGCATTAGTTAAAGACGTAATATACTTATTGGGTAAATATAGTTGATAGGATAAAAGTCTCAGTTCCGGATTGTCATCTCATAATCGATAGTTCTTTAAATTTTTAGCTTGCTGAAGCATCTCCCAATCCTGTTTAGGTGAAAATCTATGCGAATACAATGCTCTTGTCCAATAACAGTCCGCCATAGTGAAGTGAAAAATCCATGAAGCTAATAAATGCATGCTTAGGTGTCTGATTATGATTTAGATAATCCTCCAGAATATAGTATTTTCCACTGAGATGAACCGCTTTAATGACAAATTAACAGTCGAGCTTGTCAATACCTCCGGCATATAAGCTGCACCGGCCACGGAATCTCCTAGAATAATTGTATCAAACTCTGTTTTCCTGTGGCAAAATCTTTATTCCATAGATAGTATGGTGCCTCCTCTACGGTGAATGCCATAAGATTAAACTTTTGTGTAAAAATCACTAAGAACAATGGAAATATAACTGCCCACACTTATATGAAGTTTTGTGATTTTCTCATCCTCATTCTCCTTAAAATTGAAAATAAATAAACCTTGTCCCGTAATGTCTAATGAAAAAGAATCAAACAACAGCTCCTCAGTACACTGCTATAGCGGAAAGCCAAATTTCTGTGAAGATAACCATGAATAGAGATTTTTCCTTTTTCCTTCATATAGCTTTCACCAACGCTAATATCAGAATAGAAAGAAGAATATTCATATGTGTCCAGGCCCAATTGATACAGTCCATCGTTTAATATGAGTCCTATATTGTCCAAATCTAAAGATTTTCAGAATATAGAAGGCCGAAGAAATTCTGTCCGCCCCTAAAAATACCCATGCAATGTCCACAAGAATAAAAGTCTTTAAAATTCGTAATAGTTTCCAAGAGAATACCGTCGTATTAATCTTAAGTTTAGTTATTATCCGCTCTGCATAAGGAGACAATAAAATCTTCCAACAACTGATATGCTCTGTGAATAAAATCCCCAAAAGACAAAGTGTTAAACTTGCTCTCGTGCCATAGCCCGCTACTACCAAAAGGTAATCATAATATTCCTATATTTTTCCACGTAGAACATCTACTCCTCCCAGGGAATATAAAGGTAGTCTCTAAACCAGGTGCTCAGAGAAATATGCCATCTTTCCCAAAAATTCTTTAATGGAACAAGCAAAATAAGGCTCATGGAAATTCTCCATCAAATCAAAACCCAATACCTTTGCTGCACCTTTTGCAATCGTGGAATAATCATGAAATCACACATATATTTGTATGGCAAAAAGAATATTCGCAGTAACAAGTTGAAAGCTCTTATATTCCAGATATTTAGTATACACCGCATTAATCCAGAATGGCACTCCGATCCGCAATAACCATCTTTAAGAAATAGTCTAAAGCATAATCTAGAAGACCTTTGTCTCATCATATAAGTGTATCATCGGCTAACTGTTTTAGTAGATTCTTTGATCTCTCGATAGGGCCTGCTACAAGCTGGGGGAAAAGGAGACAAAGAGCATATATTAAAAATTCTTTTCCGCATAAATATCCTCTGTAAACATCAATTAAAGTAACCCAATGCCTGAAAAATATAAAAGAAATTCCAACCGGCAGAATCACATCTATTACCGAATATGTAGATCTCATATAGTCGAAACGCTACTGCTCGCATTAATCCAAGGATAAAATTACTATATTTAAAAATAAAATAAGATGAATAAATTAAGCCCTCACCGCAATCAATCAATGTGATTCGATAATAGAATGATTTACTTGAAGCAGACTCGTGATTTTTCAATATCAATCCTCCTGCATACGTACAGTAGTAATAATAATAGGAGTGCATATCTGCACCCAGCACATATAGATAGTTTGCGAGTAGCAAGTATAAATTTTTGTTCTTTAGGCAGGACAAAGTATCCCAGCACAACGATAGGGAAAAATAGCAAAAATTTTGGCAGAATTGAAAAGCATAAAATCCTTATAATTTGGGATATACATACTTATATAGGCTTCTGCTTTTTCGTTTTGGCCTCATAGGTATTCTCCATCGCTGTCTTTAACGCATTATGAGAGAGTTCCAACTCATAGTCTTCTTTTTATCACACAGTGTAAGAGATAGTCTCTTCAGTCCGGCTTTTTGATTATATATTTCCATAACACGAACCGGAACTTTGAGAAGTTTATGACTTTTTGCTTCTCCAATAAGAGAGCATATCTTGAATAGTCTGTTTCATAGGAATGCTCTCTGCTCCATCCCGTATCTTTCTGTACTTCGTTATATCGCCCACTATAATCATCTGTTGGGCGCAGAAGTGCCTTATCTACCTCTATCCGGAAAAGTCTTTCCCATGACCCTTCAATATAGTCAATACTGCATTTCGTAAAATCACTTCCGAAGAAACATTGTAGCACCTCTCCTGCCTTTCCTTTGCCAAGAGGAGAAGGGCGTGAATCAAGTCTCTCTGATCCATAATGGCCTTTTTAGGTGGATAAATTTCCCACTCTAAGAGTATAGTCCTGCTTTGATTCAGCCAAAACAGCCTCGATATGTAAAGTCAGCGCAAACATCCTTCACTTTTTCTCGTACCCTGGTAGAATTAAAATTTCTGCACGAATTACCTTGAATTTGATCATTCTTGTAATACTGAAACGCCAGCAAATCCCTGAGCCACCTTGCTGACACCTTTATAGGATGTAAGGAGTGAGTTCTGTATTTTCCTAACATACACTCTCTCCCTGCCCTTCCAGGAGATTGAGGCTTTCTCCATATTCTGCACTCGAACAGGCTACCACAAACCATAGGATTATAAGAAGCGTCTCACATACTCTCGTGCCTTAATTGCTTCCAAACACGGCTACTGTACCATCTTACATTTACATCGATAGTTTCACTTGACTCACTCAGGAAACAGTCGGGTAGCTTTGTGCCGCCAAATGATAAATCTCCTCCGGTAACTGATCCATAACAACTTGATCAATCTCCATCTCCATACCTCTAAGTCACACTGTATAAAGTGAATGGGTAGCTTCACTCTCTTCAATATTAACTTAGTTTTTATGCCAACTCGTAAACTTCGTCTCCTCTCTCTATATAACTTCTACCATATGAGATCCGACCATGCCACCGGCAGCCGGTAACTAAAACTTATATTTTTCTCCCAACTTTCGTCGATATATAGTCAAACGATAATCTCTATGCCTCCTGAATCGTCTTTGTAAACTTCGGCTTCCACAAAAATGCCAAGGAAAAATATACCGTTATCCCTGTAATTGTATAAAGAAGCAAATTAATCCACTGTCCTATATAACCACTTATCGGAATACTGCAATATCGCTTTATGAGAAATACCGCAATCCCCATGAACAGAAGCCATCAATCCTATTTTTCCCAAAGAGAAATAAATCGACAGAATCGATTGCACTATTTTTCTGAGTATAGTGAAAAATAAAATCGGAGTGACACAAAGCGTTGAAAGGGACGCTGATAAAGCAAGTCCGCTTGCCCCCATATTTCGCACCAAAAATCATATTTAAAACAATATTGATTGCAGTAGATAAGACTCACAAGTAATGGAAGCTTCATACTCTTCTTGGAATACAATGACCTGAAAAAGTAACTCCCTGAAGTGCCACAAAAATATAGAGATAATATACATGGTAAAGATAGAGCTTGTACGCTCTATATCTTCCACCTCAAACCTTCCATGTCCGAAAAACACAGCTTATGATATTTTTGGACAAAAGGCAAGCACCGACTGTAATCGGGATAAAAAGAAAGGAAACCAGTTTTATGCCGGTACTTAAATCATCTCGCATATTGTTTTCCTCTTTGAAACTGCCGCAGAGGCAAGGCGCGGATACAGAATAGTTACAATCGCTATACTGAATACATTGACAAAAAGAATTCAAAATAGAGGCATAATGTATGGAAGAAACAGTACCGCTCTGCAACATAGAGTACAAAATAGCGATCAACCAGACTGTTGATCTCAATCGCAAGACTACTTAAAAAGTATGGTACAATAAGAAACAGTAGCGTTTTAATCATCCTCGCTATAGCTAAGACAAGGTTTCAAAATAAAACCGTTTTTCGACTTTCCACGTAGACAATTACCACCTGAATTACATATGGCACAAACAGGGCATAGGGTAAAAATTCGTAATTGTATAATCCACTATAAGAATTAATTGTGTGAAGGAAAGAAAAATCCGAAGAGGAAGACACGATAAAGTGTTTATTGCATTCCAAATAGGTTTCAAAGGAAAAAGTAATCGGCTCAACAAGCAAAATTAAAACAGCAACCAACAGAAACTCTATTGTGATTTTTAGCTGTACTTTCCGTAAAACCCGGAGCCACCAAGGAAACAAAAAGTTGAGGAAATAGGGTATGTGAGAATAATACAAAAGCACTCAAGATAAAAAGACAAATAACAGTCTCCTGTAAAACGATTCGCCTGTTTTCACTTCTATGATGCATCACCTCCAAGTAAACTGGGTATAGCATAAGTAAACCGTTCCAATCCATCCAAAGAGAACTCCAACGATATTTCCTGCCATAATATAGGCATCTGCAATATCACTTGCCCCATAAAATGGGATAGCAACTTCTCTAAAAAGCCAAGGCATTTTCCCGACATAGCTATAAAACTAATCCAAAATGCACTTTTTGATATCCATTTCTAACTATACCTTCCCTGCTTCTCATCTTCTTTCTTCATCTTTTATTGCCAACTCTCTTTATCTAATAGAGAAGTTCATAAATAAAGCATCTTTATCGTATATAATTTTAAGCACTAGACTAATTACAATTAAAAATAAATCCAAAGTGGAAAGAAAAGGAATAATCTCTTCCGTGTGAAGTCGTGGATAAACAGGATGTGTAGTTCTGAAAACGAACTTCAATCTCTTCTCTTCAAAGTCCTCCAAATCCATAGAATACAGCTCTAACTTTTCCTGAAAGGCAACGAAACCACTGTTCTCCGTTAGTTACTAAAAATCTTATTTCGATTCTGATAATTTCCCTTTACATACTGTACATTATCCAGGATGACATAGGTATCCACCCTGCGCACGAACTGCTAAGATTTTCATTATCCATCCTTTCTTAGCGCTACAAAAACGCAATTTCTTGCAAAATCCAAGCTTATACGGCTTTTCATTCCTTAAAGCAAAAGAAGACCATTAATTTTTAAACACTCTCCTTGAAACTTCGAAGACAAAAACGCCTCCAAACTCGCTGGAACCCCCAGGCCATGACATTTTTCTCCCACGTCATGATATACAATCTTAAACCTGTCGAAATCATTTCATTGTAAGCCAGCCACATAAAACTCATTGTTCACCCTCGCATTTTTAGCAATCATCTGCTTGGCATAAAAACAAAGTCTTTTTCCCCTTTTATAATTGTAAATCCCGACCGTCGCCTCATTGGAAATGACTTCTTTTCTCTAACCTCTGTTACAAAGGCCTTCTCGATCGTACTCGATAAAGCTCCACTTCGGATCATCAGCAGGCATAGTCATAATCAGTCCGTCATAGCCTTCATCGCATCCAAATAGCTGTTGATATCCGTATCAACATACTGGTCACTGTTGGCAATCATGAGTTCATCCTCATTGTCAGTGAATTTCTCTGCCAGTAATACGGTGCACGCCGCTCCTTCGGTAATATGGTCGATAGAGATTACTTCACAGCTCGGAGACAGCTCTTCCAACTTCTCCTTTAAACCGTATTTTTGCAGGTGCTCTTCCTGGCAAATAAAGATAAAACGGTGTTCTCTGTTCTGGTTTCAGATTCTCAATGACATATTCAATCATATAACGTCCGTGAACATCGATTAAAGGCTTTTGGCATGGTATAGCCTGCCTCGGCAAATCTGCTTTCCACGTCCGGCCATCGGATAACTATATTTAACATTTCTATTCCTCCACTAAGTATTTATCATTATTCTGTCCGGCATCTTTACCACAACATTTACGCTATCCTCCAAGAGCTTCAAAGCTTGTCACGTCACCGGGCTCCACTCACAATGATGTCTCCGGCGGAAAAGATTTGATCGAACATTCTCACCTTCCCTGAATAATAGCCGTGTACTCCGTAGCCACCTTTATGGTAGTGCTTCCCTCTTTATCCCCTTTTTATAGCTTTTTACCGCCACTTCGCAATCATTGGTCTTAAATAAGGAGGGTTCAAAGTTTCCTATGAACCAGCCTCCGGTCATGGAAGATAAATTTCCTACTTTCAATGTTTTTCCTCCTCATATTCCTTGATTTTTTTGCCGGCGAGTAGAAAGACTTGTACTTTTCAGCCGGGATATCATAATAAAGAACTTTTTCCCAAGTAGAATCAGCTCATTGATGGATGCGGATATATAAACTTCCCTCAAGGCTGTTTTTCTTCAGTAAGGCTCTCTTTGCCGCCTCGATAAAATCCTTTCCCTTTTTAAAATAATAAAAGCGGCTATGGCATCCTTGGATAAAGGACGCTTCTCTGCAACTTCTATGACCTCATCTCCCTGTTTAGCCACGTAGCTCCATCTTGGGTGAATATTGGGGAAGGTAATCAAGCCCGCATCTGCGTCTTTCTCTTGAAAATAAGCCACAATTTTCTGATAATCCATTTCAATGATCTGATCACTGTTAGCGATAATTAGCGGTGCATCCTTATCAATACACTCTACTGCCATAAGGCAGGGTACATAAGGCACCGGCAGTATCATTTTTCCAGCTGTATTACCTCTGTTTTGTCCGAAAGCATCTCTGCAGACTGATCCAAATGGAACTGCATGCACTCCTGTTTGAAAAACAAAGATATATTTTTCGGATCCAATTCTTTGAAATTATCACAACAAGTTCCAGCATTGTTTTTCCGCAAAATCTCGTACATCATCTTGGGAAAGTAGCTGTCTTTAAAAACTGCTTCCTCCCATGGATGGCAACAAAAATATTTATCATCTCTGCACTCCTTTATCTTGTTGTAAATGTTCGTAAAATTCACATCCAAAACCGTAGCTACCTCTAAAACATTTCCACCGCTGGCCTTGGCTGCCTGAATACCGTTTGGGTTATCTTCTACTATTACACACCCTTTGGATCTAGTCCGAATTTTTCCATTGCTCGTTAAATACATCTCCGGATCCGGTTTAGCCCTTTTTACATCCTCGTTGGAAACGATTAAATCCAGGTAAGGCATCAATCCGCTTTTGCATCATGAGTTCAATGGTCTTTCTTACAGAGTTGGAGCAAACCGCTATCTTATAACCGTCCTTATGAAGCTTGGATAAAGCATACTCATGATGAAAAAGCGGATGACACTTTTCATGGATAATGTCAATGGTAAACTCCTGCTTCATTTCATTGATAAAGGAATGTAATTCCTGAGGTAGATAATAACGTTTGCTCAGCATTTCAAAAGCTTTCACCTTCGTCGGTAATCCGTCGAAAGTACTTAAGTGGTCGTATCGACTGATTTCCATTCCAAACAGGCCCAATGCTTTTGTTTAAGGCTTCATAGTGCCAGTCTTTTCGCGTCAATCAAAAACTCCATCCATATCAAACAAGACCGCTTTAATTGTTTTCCCCATAGAAATACTCTAATGCCTCCTCCGGATAATCTGTACAAAGTATGATATCGTTTCTCCAAAAATATTCATTTTCTTGTAGCGTTCCCAGGTACTCTGTGTTCTCGGGAATGAAGCTCTGGAGAAACGATACACCTTCTTATTTCTGTGCAAGATGATCTTGTATTCTTTCCTCCGTAATCCAATCATCGGAATGAAATCCATCCATCCATACCCCCTGTGCCTCTTCATAGAAAGATAAATTTTTCTCATATTCACTTTCTCTTGCAAAGAAGCGGATTCCCTCTTGCGCATAAAGCAAGGTATCCGGAACGACATGTCAAAACAGAAATAATGTTTGATCCGATATTTTTCTACAAAATCCTTGATTAAGCTCTGCAGTCCATCTGCTTTTAATATTGATAGCCAATGTTAACTCCGTATCCTGGTAGAGACTAAAAGAAATTCCTCTGCATCAGCTTTCTTCACCCGGCATATCATGGGAAATCTTTAATTTTCTTCCACTAATCTCTAAAGTCCGTTTCCGTACCGAAATGACAAGCCCTGGCTCTCCGAAAGCTCTCAAAGAATCCTCTTTTTTTCTTTCCAATACCCTCTATGCGCTATGATCTCCATGCTGCTACCTCCTTTTTCTTAGCTTCCAAAAGCGGATGTACATAAACGATGTATTTTAGGACAAAGGAGAAGCTAATGAATGGCGTAAATGATAGAAAACCCAATACAGAACATCTTCTAAGGATTATACACTATTTTTATCCTTCCACCACCATAAGAATTATATAATCTTTTTCCATTCTAAATTTGTGTAGAGTCCCTGACTCAAAATTGGTCTGGATGCATAGGAAGCAAAAGGCGATTTTAAGATATTTACCTTCATTTTATCGGCAGAGAGAAAAACAAAATTCTCCGCAATTGTTTTTTCGAAATCCAGCCATTCTTCCGAACTAAAGCTTTTCCTATTGTAAAAAGTGCTGAAGGTGCCCTTCTTTCTAAGATACGCCACCCAGATGTACTGCTCCGCCCCCATGTTATCTCTACTCTTGGAATTTTCTCTCCGTCTCGGATACGCAAGCTACTATAATCCTCCAGGGGAATAGAGAAAAGATCCAAGAGGTCTGTTTGCAAACCGGCGTAGATCCAATCACAGATATTGTAGGGATAAGCCAGCTTGGTTCTACGATAGTTGTAACAGGGTAAAAACCAAGACCCTCTCTTGAAAGAAGCAATCATTCTCCGTAGCATGGTTTTCATAAAGATGCAGATACTATGGATATCCTCCCATAAAAAAACCATATCGGAGCGAAACTTCACGGCATATTTTCCTTTTGCAAAGCGCAAGGCCCCTTCCGACTCGTGATAATCTCATGATTTACGGTATGAAAATAACTTTTTCCATCCGGACGGATAATGGAGTAGGTTTCAATCGGAGGAAAAGCAGGCCAGATCATGAGGAATATCTTGTATATCCTGCCCTTCCCAAGTGGACAAGATGATTTCTGCGTGGGGAAAATAACGCCTGATGCTTTCGCAGGCCTTTCGAGTGAAATTTTCTCCCGAACCCTTATCTATAGTAACATTTCCCTGTACCACAAAGCTTAAATCCCTGTCAGAAATCTTATTTTCCATTCCCTATCCTCCTCAGCACTTCATAAAGCTTTCTAAACTTCGTCTTTTTCAAACTGCGTAAAAGCACGCCTAGTTTGAAAAGCAAATTTCTCAAAAAGATCGGATTTCTCCTTTTCATTTCCGTAACAATGACGGTTATAAAAACGAATCCAGTCATTTTCCGTATAAGACCGGCGTTGGAAAAAGCCGTATAGGCCCCATATCCTGTATTTTTCACCTTCATCGAATAGACATTGGCGTGTTTTCGCCGTTACAAAAATACAGCAATTCGCATAACTTCTTTCGGAATCTTCCAGATTTTCTTCCGTTAAGGCATAGCTGTTTCTCATCTCCACTTCCCTGAAATTTTTCAAGAAGGAAATCCACAGATACTGTCTCATTCCCAAAAATTGTCCAGCATAGGATAAGTGCCGTCTTCCTGCCTATTTCTAGGTCTTTTCTTCGATAAGCGGGATATCCCAAAGATTAAGTACATCCTCCTTAAGATCAAAGAAAAACCAATCACAAAAGATAATATCGGAAAGGAGTAATCTCTTCGGATTCGCGGAACAGAGCGTCACAATTCTATGTCGTGAGGCTCGACTATAGGGCTCCCGGATTTTCGCATTATATTTTACAGTAATAGGATAAAAATCCCAGACCTTCCAGCTTCAGTCACTTCTAGCTTACAGACATACTTTCTTGTAGCAAGCTGAATTCCGTTTTTCGTGGAAACGATCTGACGATTAATGTTCATGGGATAGCGGTCCGAACCGTTATCCATTTTTCAGCGAGTCGAAAATAAAATTTCCGGATCGGCACTTTCATCAGCTTGTCATAGTCCAAGCCTTCCGTGTTCGCTCCTTCCCAGGTAGAGAGGATAATTTCACTTCCCGGAGCGAATTTTCTGATGCTCTTGCACACTGCCTCAGTATACTCCGGAAAAACCGGTCCCTGGATAACGAGGCTGATTTCTTCTGTCCGATATCATCTTTCCGATTATTTCTTTTGCTCCATGTGATCCTCTTTTTATCTTCTTGATGCGTCCAAATATCGTTCCGCTTAATCCTTGTAAAAATGAAAAAGCAAGAAATTGCTTCACTTGTTTCCCGGCTCCTGAAAACTGATCCAATCGGAAAAAGCTGATGACATAGTGCTTGATGCAAACTGTATAAAGTCATTCAGTCCGGGATATTTCATGCAGAAAAATTCCGGACTTTCTCTGGCGGGATAATCAAAAATCATCTCGAATGTGCTTTTTGTAGATTGTATCTCGATACGATGCCGCATCGGAGACAGAAGCTCGAGATTTTTCTTTTTCCTGATAAACTGTCCTAGCAAATATTCTTCTCCCCAGAATATCTCTTTTCTTTTAACATACCGTTCTCATATAAGGGAATATCCCAAAGCTTAAGCATCTTTTCTTTTGGTGCAAAAAACCAAAAATCACAAAGACTGAGTTGATTCAGAAATTCCCCCCATGGATTTCTGGGTTCAAAGCAAGCTATACTCTGCTCTCTCCCCGTACTTCTCATAGAAACGTAAAAAGATACGATTCTCAATAGGAATCGGAACGAAGCTTCATTACATATTCTCTTCCCGCCTCTCTTATCCCTGTGCAGTGTCGAAATGAGCTGGGTGATTAGTTATTTCTTACAACGCTCTTATCTCTTCCCTCATATTGAGAATCCAAGGCTCCGGGGGTCTCTGTTTTCCAGGACTTTATCATAAGGAACTCTTGGTAATTGCTATTTTCCCATGTGGAAAGGATGATTTCCGCCTGAGGAAGCAATTTCCAGAATACTCCTGCACACTTCCTTAGTTCTCTCCCTCATCCGGGACTATTGCCCCTTGTACTACTACCGTAATCTTTTCTGCTACTAATCAATGTTTACCTCTCATAGCCTATTACTACACTCCCCAGTCAAATAATATTTTCCCTTGTAATATAAGATTCAAAAATTATCATGGAACAGAGGACCAGTCTGATGCAAAAATATCCCATCCAGTAATATTAATATTATAGCTTGTTGTAAGCCAAAGACCCTATCATCTTTTATTTTAGAAACTTTCAAAAGAAAAACAAAATGAAAGCGGAAAAATTACTATTGTGAGCACTACACCACATTGTGCCATCAATTCCAAATAAATATTATGTGGGTATTCTGGAGCACTATAATTAAGATATGTTAGAATCGTACTCTCCTCCTATCCCTACACCTAAAACCGGAGATTTCAATATCTGTACAATAGCAATTCATTCCAGGCAATCATTCTATCTGAACCATTTGCATTTTAAAAAGATTTTGCGGATCCACAATCATATTTACAATTCTATTTTGGCTAAGCAAAGGAATATTGCTAATTTCATCTCTAAGTAAGACGCACAGTAATTCCTAAAACCCGGTACATACCAATAATATCATGGCATAGTATACATAGCCGAAAATAATTTACTCTTGAGTAGGGATTCACAAATGCACATTGCAAAATATAAAGCTGTAATGATAACAGGTCCCTTGCTTCTCCCGGCAATAAAGCTAAAAACTATAGCCAGCACTGCAGGAATTCTATAATATAACGGTTTCTTTCTTGGCATTCATCCAGTATGCCAGTCCCATCAGGCAACCGAGTGAAATCATTAGGGTTTTGTATGAACCGCCAATCGTTCATTGCGGTCATAGTACAAATATTTCCTAAGACTTACTAATCCAAATAATTCAGTAAATATCGAAATTCCAGATACCATAGCAGTAAAATCTTGTTATCCATTTAAATAAAAATCTCCAAAAGACATTTTCCACTAGATATCCGCAGTAAAAGAAAATCAGGTTCCAAAAATACAGCAATAATTTCATAAGCAATTCTCTTTAGGCGTATTGGACTTCAATCCACGCCGGAGTCCATAACAACGCCAAAATAGTCACCCATATAAGCCATACTATAAAACCCTATCATGATTTTGGGAATGGACAATCTTGAAATCCTATTAATAGGAAATTATAATGGTATTGCAACTACCGGAACACCAATATCTCCAAATTTTATCAATTTAACAATAAACTCAAACTGAAAAGATAATGCTATTATCAAAAGAAGTTTAAGAATATATACGATTTTCACATCATCTTTTCTCCATTCTCGTTCATATTGTTCATATAATGTACTATTGTTTTTACACGAATTTCCAGCTTATTTCCTCCATATACTCTCTGTATTGCATCTTTTCGTAGAATGAACCAGTCCGGATTTTGACAAACTTTTGCATTGCTGTCACCAAAGAATTCTACATCTCCGGCTTCTACCAAAAGTCCTGTTTTTCTCGTTTACCTGTTCCTTAAGTCCTCCTGTATTTGAGAGCAATGGCAGGAATTCCAAACTGATACCCTATCAAAACAGGGCCGGATTGCGTTGCGTCCAAATAGGGTAAACCAATACAAGATTATTCCCCAGAAAATAATCTCTACCTCTTCATCTACTATCCACTGATTTACACATTGTGCAATCTGATAAATCCTCTGCTTTAATCTCCAAATAGGAGAAAAGTCACCATTCCCCACTATAGATAAACTACACTTTTCAAAATTTCTGTTTTACTTTTTGATATGCCTTCAGTAAAACTTCTATTCCCTTATATTTTCTCAATTCTTCCAAAAACATTAACGTAATCAGTTGACAGGAAAGCTGGTTTGCCCACTGTTTTCTTCTTACATTCTGCGGACCTGAGCGGAACATAACAAATTATCTTTATTTCCATGGTACTGTTCTTCTACGATCATTTTTGAGTTTTCACTATGTACGACAATACAATCCGCTTTGATCGTATATATCTTGTAACTCAGCGATCTTAGCTAAGATTTTGGTTCTGTCACCGGAATGAGGAATGGGGTCATGATTCACAACAGCTATTTTCTCCTTGGGAAATAAACTGTTAATTCTACTTGTCAGTATCGATACCATTGGACAACAAATGAAAGCGAATTCCATATTCTTGAAGTGATTTTTTGATTTTTCTTCCCACTGTAAGGCGAAAGAAAAAGAGTTGCAGAAATAAGTTGAGTATATGGGTCGAAGAATCAATCCAAATCAGTTTTTCAAAAGAAAGTCTTCCCAATCCGCTTTATTACTGATGTCTTTAGATAAAATAGCTATAACTTTTATGACCATTTAGAGAAAAAGCCTTTCGCCATCTCCAGTGCATCAATCGGTCCCCCGCCTTTTCTCCCGTATAATTTTACCAGTATCACTTCTTCCATCGACAGCTTAACCTCCTGAAATCTACCTAAACAGCATCATTCTCCCCAGTGTAGTATTTATCTGATTTTTCTTGAGCTAAGATCTATTACTGAGATGTTACTACAATAATTTTTGCAAGGTTTTTGAATTACCGCTTTTTCTATCAAAAATACTTTACCATTCTCTCACGTCCGGCTTCTTTCCATCAGTTCTCTTTCTCTCTACTTAATTGCATCATCTTTTCATGCATACATACAAAGAGTCAGCATTTTCGGCTTCACTTAAATAGCTCGCTTATTCCATCCGTAACCGCTTCCTTGCATCCCGGTATAGCAGAGGTAATGATTGGTCTTCACTGCTGCACACTCCAGATTCAGTATTTCGACATCCCTTCATGCCAAGAAGGAAGGATTGCACACTGGCAATTCTCAATAAATGGCTTTTACATTAGATTGGAATCCATGGTAGTGAATCCAGCCTTCCTTCTCATACTGTCGAATTTCATCTTGGTAATCTTCTTCCAATCCTCCTACAATATCTAAAAACACAATCATAGTTTTTCATCCCTTAGTCTTTTCATTGCAAAAAGCAATTCATCTATGCCTTTCTCCTTCATTACCTTCCCATAAATAAAAAGGAAAATCTTATAGTGTTTTCAGGATAAGGAAGTACAGAAAAGGTATCAGTTAACACTGGCGCTGTGAAGGACACATGTTTGCGCCTTTCTTATTATTCTTTCTCAGAAAAATATTTCTGTTGGCCTTATTTTCACCACGTCCGCTTTTCTTAGCGCAAGTTTATATAAAAAGACACAAACTTCCGTAATAATTTCCCTTTTTCAAAAGCTAGTCTCTAAACCTGTCACATTAACGGCATAGGGTAAACTTCCGCCGCAAACAATTCCACCATATATATTGGTTTAATCGTATAAGTGATGATTTTTTGTGGGTTTTTATGATAAGAGCTGCATACTTTTAAAATAAGTTTCAAGTCGGAAAAGGGTTGATTCCTCTCGATCAACCGGACATGATGAAATTTTACATCCCAAACTTTTCAAAGCGGAAATATTCTGCTCTTCAGGAAGTGCAATATGCACTTCCTGATGCTTTATCAACTCAATAATCAACCTCTTTCCTAAACAGATATAGTCCAACATCGGAATTGGCTAAAAATCAGTATTTTTATCCATTGCTTGACTCTTTCTCTTGCTCCGGTTTTGTTCCGCGAAACTCCGCCATGGTTACACCGGATGCATCTGCAATTCCATCTCTTTTTAAAACACGGAAAATGGTTTTCTCCTATTATTTTTCAAATCTCCGCAAATGTGATATATCCACATATTCCGTATCATATTGAAATTTTTTTCTTCCCAACTCAGTGAAATTTCTTCCCTTATTTGCGCAAGTCCGGTTAGGCCCTGGTCTTATTTCATGCCTTCTGGCTTGCTCCGCATTATATAGAGGCAAGTATTTAACCAGAAGGGGTCTGGACCAATTAACGACATTTCTCCTTTAATAATATTAAAAAGTTCCCGGTAATTCATCAAGTGAAGTGGATCGAAGCATTTTTCCCAAAAGGAGTTAGTCTCCTTTCATCCGGCAATAAATTTCCATTCTCACTCTTTTGTTCTGTCATTGTCCTAAACTTGTATAGTTTGAAAATTTTTCCCATTTTTCCGGGTCTATCTTGTTCAAAAACCGGTGATCCCAAAAAGAGACGAATCAAAGACGCAAAGTAGAAAAATCAGAGGCGAAAAAAATAAGAAAGCAGCTACCGCTAAAAACAATCCAGCGGTCTTTTTCACAAAAGTTTTCGTACATCCTCTTGTTGTTCTCTCTCTCTTCCAACATATCAAGAACAAAGGCTATTCCGGCCGCACATATTGAGATAAATAGATTCTTTATGATTTTCACTATAAACTTCATTGCAGAACCACTCCCTATCATAAAAAATCTAGTTTTTATCATTTGATATTCAAGTTCGTCCTAAACAGCCAACTAAGCAAAGGCTCTTTTTAATCACTTCCATGATTTTCCTGTTCTTCTCTCCGTCATCTTATATGTCAGAGGCAGGCACAAGTCCTCTTTGAAAGATAGCACGCGCCCGATATCCATAATCTCTGCCCTTCATCAATATATAGCATTATGTCCGACCCTCGTCCATTACCCTCCGTGTCACAAAAGCATTCATCCTGTAAATCGGCTGCATATGCATTGGTTTCCAGATGGGACGAGCTTTTCCGCATTGACTGCAGCAAAGCATTCCATGATTTCTTGCGGATTGCTTTTTCCTTCTGAGACTGATATAAATATTCTCTTTCTCCGCGCACAATAGGAGACATTGCTTCTTCCTGAATCAAAATGCAACTTAGCCAGAAATTCGGTTCAGTGTTATTTTTATCATAGGGGTTCATACTAGTGGTAAATCTCTAAGTCCTTCTCTATATCTATGATAAATCTCTTTCTTTCTTTCTGATGTGCTCATTAAGATAGGGTAACTGTCCTCGTACCATCCGGCAATAACATTAGACATTCTATAGTTGTATCCTATCTCCTCATGCTCATACCAAGGTGCATCTTCTCTGGACTGGGTACTCCATTTTCTTACCTTGTCCGCATCCTCCCTTTGAGTTTGTCAAAAACATTCCGCCCTGAAGAACCGGTGATGATTTTTATTGCCGTTAAAACTAATGGCATTATAGTCTCCAAAAAGTTCCTGTTTCCATCCCTTTATATTTTTGCGCCAAAGATTCAGCCGCATCTTCAATGATGAGAGCATCATGTTTCTTGGCAATTTCCTTGATTTCCGAAAGTTTTCCGGGAGTTCCGTAGAGATGCGCCAAGACAATCAGCTTTTACATCGGATAAAGAACAAAAGCCTCTCTCCAGTGCCAAACGGATCCATATTCCAAGTATCCCTTCCGAATCAATAACATATGCTTCTCCCATCCTCATAAGCAACAGGATTAACTGAAGCATCAAAAGTCAAATCCGAGCAGAAATACCTTTTTCCCCATAAGAGTTCCTTCATGGGGTTTCGCCTGCCCATAGAGCTTTTTCCCTGCATGCTTTTGTCGCAAGGTGTAAGGCCGCTGTACCTGCAGAAAGCGCAACGGCATATTGACAGCCTATCCGCAACAAGTCTTTCCAACTCATTGATATTCTGCTCTACCGTAGACATCCAATTGCTTTCAAAGGCCTCCTGTACAAACTGCAGTTCTTCCCATGCATAGTGGGAGAACTGAGCCAAACTCTTTTCAAAAAGGCTTTTATACCATTCAATGACTTCATTCCTTGAAACTCCTTTTATCTTTTGAATTAAATTTCCAAAGTAATCTTATATATAAATATCAATCACTTTATTTTCTTTTGTTGACACCCCACATAGGTTCCACTTTCTAAAAGGTCTTTTAATACAACAGAACCTGCCCCTACAATAAAAGTTTTCACCGATTCGTTTGCCTTGTATTATCTGTATTCGTTCCAAGTTCAGTGCACTGTCCTATTTCGACAATTTCCTGAAACATTTACATCTTGATAAATTGTCACAAAAATCCTCTATCTCAGCATCATGGCCGATTGTACAATCCAGATTCACTATAGCATGATTACTGATTTTTTATATTAACAGTCACAATACTTCCCGCACTAAATAATCGTTCCCATCTCCTATAGTAACTTTTTCCGAGATAATAACAGACGGATCGATTAGGCTTGTAAAAGATAACTTGACTATTTTTAAATTTATCTATTACTCTTACCTTTGCTGATCCGATAGCTACATGACTGCATAAACCTCACCAAGACTCGCTAAGATAATCACAGTCTCCGAGAACTTTGATACTATTTTCGTATTTTCCTAAAAAGCAGGGCATTATCATCTATAAAGCCTTCAGATTCCAGCTAGGGCTAATTGCATTAATCTCTTTCCACAAGCCATGCAACTTCTCTTCCAAATCCCCGCCCCTCATAATATATAAATCTTTCATCATACTTCAACATATCCTCATGAATCAGATAGAATCCTCTCCGGTCTTTTCTTCCCAACTTTCTTTCTAACCATTCTTTTAATAAAGCCTCGGGACGATACTTACTGTCTCCGGTCTCTTTAACATTTCATTTAAAATGGCGTGAACAATATTCAAAACCAATTAATCCCTAGCCAAAGGCTCCCATTGGATGATTTGCCCCTGACCGCATAGCCGTATCAATGCTTTCTACCGTCGGCTATCAATCCCTCAGCATATATACCGATAGCCTCATTTATCATAGGAATCAAAATTCGATTTACAATAAATCCTGGTGCTTCCTTTTACTTCCACGGGAGTTTTATCAATTTTACGAGCAATATCCATAAGAAAATCCAACATTTCCTTAGGAGTATTTTCACAACCGATAATCTCAACCAAGTTCATGACCGGCGCAGGATTAAAAAGTGCATTCCGGCAAGTGGTCTCTTAAGCCTCTTCCCCTATCATTCTAATTGGCAAGGAGGATGTATTGCAACAAAGAAGCACCCAGGCTTTGCAAATCTCATCCAAGCTGTTTAAATACAGTCTTTTTAATCTCCAGCTCTTCAGAAACTGCTTCTTCTACTAAATCAACATCTCTCAAGTCTTCCATATTACCGGTAATTATTTTATTGAGAATAAAACCATTGACTCTTTGCTGATCTTTTTCTACCAGTCTCACTAAATTCTTTTCCAGCTGGTCCTTTCCATTTCTCTTAGATTTTTTCCCTTACAAAGAATGAGACCTTTTCCACTTCATCACACTGTGCAACATACTTGAGCTTATCCTTGGTCCAAGTGATCCAGTTCCCACAATGCCAACCTTCATTCTTACCTCCCAACAATAGTGGAACATCCCATTCCGCTCCACACATAAAGTTGCTAAACCGGTTGACTTATTTTCTTCACCAATTCATAGAAGACTAATCTAGAATTCTACATCCTGTAGCACCGACAGGATGTCCCAAAGCAATAGCTCCTCCATTAATATTCAACTTATCATTGGAAAATTCCTAAATCCTTTTGTACTGCTATAGATTGTGCCGCAATGCTCGTTTGCTTTCAATCAAATCGATATCTTCCAACTTCATATTTAATTTTTTAAAAGTTTCTTGGTGGATTCCACCGGTCCAATTCCCATAATGGCAGGGTCAACGCCACCAAGAGAACCACCAAGCCATTCCGCCATAGGGTTTAAGCCAAGTCTCTGAGCTTTTCTCCGCTCACAAGAATGACCGCTGAAGCTCCATCATTAATTCCGGAGGAATTCCCTGCAGTCACCATTCTCCATCTTCAAATACCGCTTGCCCAGTTTTCCAAGTGATTCTACTGTAACATCAGAGCGCGGACTTTTCATCAGTATCTATCAGTACGTGTGCGTCTTTTTACTTTAACTGCTATGGGTACAATCATCCTTTTGAATTTTCCATTTTCTATGGCTGCTACCGCTTTTTCGTTGACTCCTTACTGAAAATGCATCCAGCTCCTCTCGAAAGATTCCATTTTTCACATATATTTGTCAGCAGTAATCCCCAGTGATACTGATTCGTTGCATCCCATAGAGCATCATTTATCATAGTATCCACTAATTCGCCATTACCCATTCGATAGCCGAATTGGCTTGTTTTAATAAATAAGGAGCATTGGACATGCTTTCCGCCCCTCCCGCTGCTAAAACTGATGTCTGCATCACCGGTCGAACTACAGTGCCGCCTGGATTTACGCTGTCCAGTCCTCGATCCACAAACAATATTGATTGTTTCTGCTGGTGGCTTTCATCGGAAAGTCCTGCTTTCAACATAGCCTCGTCGTGCCATATTCTGCCCCAGCCCCGCCTGAATCAATACAGCCCATTATCACATGTTCTATATCTTCTTTTCAGTCCCGTCTTTACCTGGACTCCTTTAATAACGGTAGATGCTAAAGACACTGCCGAAAGAGAACTTCAAGCTGCCCCTATTTTTCCTATGGCTGTTCTGGCAAGCTCCCCAGTAAATATACTTTTTCATATTTTGTTATCCTTTTCTGATAAAAGAAACGATAAAGCGTATTCGCTGCTATTCTCGGATCTTCCCCTTAGGGTAAATTACTGTAATCCCTTCACCACGGCTTCCGCGATGCTCTCTGTCCATTTTATGCTCTTTCAGAAGCTCCGTAACGTCATATTCGTCGTAGAATTCCTTCTTAAGTCCCAAGCACAGCACCTTCATCTCCTCCATGCCGTAGTAGCGGGCAATTTTTCGCCCAAACCGCCGTCCAAGATTCCGTCCTCAAGTACTACAACAAGCTTATGCTCTTTCTTTTAAATGCTTCCAGACATGTCTCGTCGAGATGAGAAAGGATAGTCGGTTCAATCAGTGTCGCTGTAATCCCGTATTTTTCCTGCAAAATCTCACGGCAGCCTTCCCTTCCGCGTAGATTGAACCGGGAGCGAAGATTGCCACTTCTTTCCCCTGACTTTACCGTCCGGAAAACAGGCTTTCCAAAAGTCTTTTTCTACCGGCAGTTCATCCTCCACTACATCGGACGGAGCCAAAATCAGCATTGGTCTTTCTCTCTGCTCCAGGCTGTAGTTTAACATCGCAAAATATTCTTCTTTAAAAAGCCGGTGCCAGAATAGAAAGATTCGGAATAGAGTTCGTCATCGAGGAAAGATACAGCCCGAGGTGTGTCTTATCGCTCATCCCGAAGAGGAGGCGCTGTTCACCACGATGGTAATCGGAGAGAATTGATCTCGCGTCATGGGAAATCTGGTCATAGGCTCTTCTGTAAGAAGGTGGCGGAGGTGAAGAACACCGCCTTTGCTCCGCGCTTTGCCGCACCGCATGCCAGAGTCACGCCGCTCTGCTCGGCAATCCCGGTATCGACGAAACGCTCTCCCGCTTCTCTGCGCTTTTCCGCGGTGAATCCCATAGCGCCCGGCACACCGGCGGTATGACGAGAAACGGAAGGATCCTTCTTCATTTTTCTGAAGCAGAAAATCCGCGGTCTTGTCACTCAAGTCCTCGCCGAATTCCCATTCTTCTCTGGTTTTTCCGGTTTCTCTATAAAACGGCATGTGCCAGTGCCATTCCTCCTTATGCTCTTCCGCATAGGGAAGTCCCATCCTTTTCTTGTGAAAATGTGCACCAGCACGGGCGTTTATAATTCTTTGCTTTTTCAAATACCTGCACGAGGCTTTCTACATCATTTCCATTTCCCTCGTAGAGATATTCCAGACCCATACCGCGAAAAGAGATTGTCCCTTGCTTCACCATTTGTCTCCCGAAGTTCTTTTAACTTCTTATACATTCCGCCGTGGTTCTCCGCAATGGATTGGCTATTATCGTTTAACACAAGGATGAGTGGACTCTTCCATTTCTCCCGCAACGTTTAAACCTTCGAGTGCCATGCCGCCGGAAAGAGGGAGCCGTCTCCGATAATGCCCTACAACATGCTCTTTTCCGCCCAAAATATCTCTTGCCTTAGCCATGCCGATAGCCAGGTCAACGGAAGTCGAAGTATGCCCGATAGAGTAAAGGTCATAGGGACTTTCCTTCGGATCGGTATAAGGTGACGTCATCATCAGTGTTCGGGATCCATATAGGCTTCTTTTTCTTCCTGTCAGCATCTTATGCGGATAGGGTCTGGTGTAAACATCGAAGATCAGCTGATCCTTCGGGGCATCAAATACCATGTGGAGGGCAATGGTCGCCTCCACAAAACCGAGATCCGGTCCCTACGTGTCCCATGTGCAGGCTCGCACGTTGGATGAGATTTTTCTCGCATTTCCCTGTGCCAGTGTATCTCTTTCTTCCTTTGTTAAACTCTTTAAATTCTCCGGCCTGCTCGACTCTTTCCAGTACCATAACGACTCCTTTCCACTCTTTTCCGCTTTTTGCCCTTTCAAGCCTTACCCTTTTCCTGCTTATCATTTCTCTATTCCTTACTGTATCTGTTATCTTCCCATCGTCCCTATCATACCATCTTTCCCCTAAAAACTCCTTTTTCCTTCCTTCTTCTCTTAATTTCTTTTCGGAGATAGGCAAACGCTTCCTCCTGCCCCTTATCCTTCAGAAGACGAAGCAGAAATTCCAGTTCTTCCCTGCGTCTTCTCATGAATGAGCGGCGTTCCGATCATTTTCTCATAATACAGATAAGGTCTGTCGTCCGTATACTCCTCGCCCAAATAATTTTTGGATGCCGCAATCCGGTCACAGAACATCTCCGCCACATAGCGGTAAGGCATTCTGCAACCGATCATCCTATGAACATTTTCAAGGTCATAGTCGCACAATACTCGAAGTGGTGCTTATTTCTTTCCCTTGTGATGTAACCACGCCTCTGACGTTCCCTGTTTCGATTCTTTCCACACCGTTCGGACTCTTATAGCCTCTATAGTAGAGTATTCCGGTACGAAAACTCCGTGAAACTGTATTTGGATAGGTCATGCAGAAGTCCCCTGCTTACAAGCTATCGAAAAGCAATATCGCATGACAAGAAGCTTATGTTTCGTAATGGTTTTAAAATGCCCTATGGCATTTTTAAAGTAATTTTGTTTCATCATCTTTCCCTGTTTCTACTCTTTTCTTCCCAATATTCTCCCAACGTAAAGCTCGGATAACCGTAAACAAAGCCGTAGGTAATGAAGGAAAGGAGCAGTGCTCCGCCGACATCCAGTACGGAATGCTGTTTTAAAACCAGTGTAGCAATGCAGATGAAAATGCAGAGGAAGCCGGAAAAATCGGCGAACCACACTGCCGTATTTGGCTCTCCGTAAATCTTTACTTTTCATTAACGCAATATGCATGCAAAGCGAATTGTAGGCATGAATGCTCGGAAAGACATTGGTCGGTGTATCAATTCGATAAAGCTCTCTTTACCATGAGGGAGAAAATGTTCTTGTCGCTCAGGTATGCCGGCCTCAAATCGGTTCCGTTCGGATAGATTTCACAGATAATAAGGCTTGCAATCATCCCGATAAAGAGAAAGAGACTGACTTTATAGAAGTCCTCTTTATTGACAAACATGAAAATAAACTAACCCCGCAAAAATATAGATAAACCAAAGAAATACGGAACAATGAAGATTTCACAAAAAGAATTCTGTCATCCAGATAGATATGCATGATATGGTAACCCGTGCTGACCGTAACCCTGACTCTCAAGCGAGGTAAACCAGATGGGATAAATGATTCCGATCCAAAAGCACATTTGCGTAGCGATAACGGTAAAAAGGGACAGCAAGCTATGCAGCTTCGGATGCTTTTTCGACGAATCCGAGCTACTTACTGTTCGATATTTCCGATATAGATTTTCCCAGAATTTTTCCATGCTCTCACTTTCAAGAAATGCCTTTTGTTTATTCTCATCGCAATCGGACGAGGAGCAAATTGCGTGTTTGTGTGCAGTTTCTTTCGTTTTGAAACGAGATATCGCATGCTGTGAACGATACTCGTTATGAATTGATCGAGTAGGAGGGAAATTTAAATTAAATTTCCCGGACCTCTCATCACCACCGTGCGTACCGTTCGGTACACGTGTGGCTCAATCAATCCTGTCAAGTAACACACCTGAGGTGTAAGTAGTTCAACATTGAGACTCAATCCAAATGAGGTTAGTTCTTTGTGCTTATAGCCTTTGTACCATCCGTTATGGCAATATGCGCAATACGATTTCCGTATTTGCAACTTTTTATGTGCCACCCATCTTGGTATACCTAGTTTGAATCAAGTCTTTTCCTTTGTTTTGTGGAGCTTTCTTCACTGTTTCCAAATGCACATGCGTAGTCGGTATCTAATGCTTTCGATCCAACTTTAGCATAACGTTTTCATGCTTCCAATCTTAAAGTAGTTTATCCATCCTCTGACGAGTTGGTTCAACTTTTCAATCTTTGTAGCTGTTGCTTACGCCCCAACTTCTACATGTGAGTTGTTTCATGCGTGCTTTGAACTTCTCACCGATTTTGCATGTGGTTTCGCCTTGTAGACGTGCGCATGACTGTCAAAATAAAAATCCAAACCCAAGGTATTTTAGCCCCTGTGGTCTATCAACTTTTGCTCTCTAGTCATGTTTACTTTCAGCCCCAGTTTATCTTCACGTACCTTGTTAGATTTCTCTATTACTGATTCGCCGACATTTCGCTTCTGACCATAGATGATACAGTCGTCTGCACATCTGACAAAAATTCAGTCCTCTTTTCTCCATCTCCTTATCGTTTGCTCGTTCAACATGATGTTTGTAAGGAGTGAGGATAGATTCCACCTTGTGGTGTTCCTATCACTGATTCCTTGTATTCATCATCCACTATAATTCCACTGACTAGATACTTTTCTGACGATTGAGATTATATCTCCGTCTTTGATTGTTCTTCCTATAATGGTCATCAGTTTATCATGATTTACCGTGTACAAAGAACTTTTTCCATGTCGATATCCACAATCCATGTATTTCCGTCATTCATCATATCGAGTGCGGTCATTATGTTTGCTGTGCACATCTATTCGGTCTAAAACCATAACTATGGTCATGGAATTGTTCTTCATAGATGGGCGTTAATACCTGTGCTATCGCTTGTTGGATAAATCGGTCTGTTACCGCTGGTACTCCCCAGGTTTCTGACACCGCCATCCGGTTTTGGTATTTCCACCTTCGTACCGGTTGAGGTTTATATTTTCTATTCTCAACTGTTTCTTGATTTCTTCGCCATTCTTTAAAACAAGTGCTCTTAAGTTCTGTGTACTTCATCTCCGTCCACCCTCTGCACCTTTGTTCTCGGATGACTTGCAGATATGCTTTGCTTTAAGTTTTCACCTGAAAGCATCTGCTCCATTAGACTACTTTGTGTCCATGCGTTCTTTCCTTTCCGTCTCGCTTGATTTGACCATCTTTTCCCCGATTGGTTACGGCAGATGTTGCCATCTCTACACATACGAGACATACTCGAACTTATTGATTGTTCGTCCCTTTGCTCCATCTCCATTACTGGAGACTTCTTCACTACTAGGCTCTGGCTGACTTCTCATAGTTCGTTGTTACTAGGCTAATGAAAACCTCTATGAGACCTCCACGCTTACAGGTGCACGCTCTTTCCTCATCTATCCGCCACATCTACTCTTACTCTCCGGCAACTTTTTGGACTCTCATCTCTTTTCGGCAGACTTATCCGTGCATTTCAGAGCTCCTTATATGATGGCCTGTGTCGGTCGGATCTGGCGGTCTGTCTACAGCTTCCTTCCAGATCTCCACTGATGGACGCACCCTTGCCGTTTGGCCATACACTTCCTCGTTGCCAGGGCCTGGACTCACGTCAGAGCGCGCCCATGGCGCGATGGTCAGGAGTTGAAACAAAGTTTCAACCTTCACCTAGCGAGAGGGGACTTGAACCCTCGACACCACGGGTATGAACCGTGCTCTAGCCAGCTGAGCTATCTCGCTCTAAACAGAATGCCATAGTCTTGGCTACTGTCTTATCCGACCCAGGCTAGTGTATAAACGCAGACTGGACCGAAGAATGGGCCTACAGGGCTCGAACCTGTGACCTCTGCTTGTAAGGCAGATGCTCTCCCAGCTGAGCTAAGACCCTGTAGTCGCGTGAATCGCGACCAGTAAATGATACTAAAACGGAAAAGACTTTGTCAGTACTATTTTATTCCTTTGTAAAAATAGTATTTTTAGACCTAAACTTTCTTTGGAATTAAGTCTCAACTTTACTTCTTTTATTCTTCTTCCAAAACTGCTTCCTGATTATCCTGATTTGCTAATATGCTTATGATGACTTCCTGCACCCTACATACTTAGAGAGCAGCTCGGCAAGTTCCTCTAGCCACTCTTTAATTCTTCCACACGTCCGGTTCAACACACTCCATGGCAATGAACTCTGTGGTCGTGTCATCGCTTTACTCATACGTTTCTCTTCCGTCACGCCAATTCCAACAGCGGCAGATTACACCTCATCGTCAGTCATAGGCAATCCTCCGGGGAGTGGAGGTTCCGGCTTATCCGACCTGATTGGCCGTAATCTTCCTGCCCCTGCATTATCCTAAATGCAGGTCCCCACGAAAAAGCATCCATATTTTCAGCACTGATGGAAAGGCATGTTTCAAGTGAAATGGCATTCGTAATGTCCACTGTGGAGCAATAGCTCCAACCGGATTTCCTTCAAAACTCTTCTTTAACAAAGCCTCTAACGAACATCGTGCTCCCCTTCTGTGGGAATTTGAATAGGCATCCTCCAGGCTTTCACCACCTTCGTTTTCGGAAATGGTTTCACTGTCAAAAACGCCGGCGCCTTCATTTGTATCCTCAAGGAGAGTCTTGATTTCTGCGTCCTACTTTCCATCCAGTACTGCTGCTTCCTGTACATACTGTAAGAACGGCAATGGCGGCCTCGGAAAAATCTTCCAAAATTCATCTTTACTATAAACTTTCTTTCATCGTCCCTCCTTTCTAAAAAGCAAAGTGCAAAAATAACTAAACTACTCCAACGTCTTCAGATACTCCTCCACAAAGCCTTATACTTTGCACCTGCGCTCCAAGCAATTGGCTTCCCACGATTTTTCCTCTTTATTGATGAAATAGGTTGTCGGAACACCTACCACATTGGAAAGAAGCGGGAACAAAGTCCACACTGGGAATGATGTTCGTAATCTCCCCGGAGGATCTACCCATAATCTTTTTGGCTCAGTGCAATGTGCTCGTCATCCGATTCTCCGGAAATATCCGCAACCAAGCCGACGATTTGCACGTTTTCCAGGCATTTCCTTCGCCCATGCGATAGCAAGCTCGGGCATCTCGTTAATGCAGGGCGCAGAAGTTCCCAGACATTTAAAAACGGTCAGATCCTTATCTGCAAAAGATGGAACTGTCAGCGTCCTCTTTGTCCAGATTCTTCGCAGTGAAAGTTAAACTGTCCTCGGAAACCGCAAATTGACCGTCATCCGCTGTATTTTTCCGCCTTCGCGCCTTCCTTCTCGGTGGAGCTTCTCCCGGCCACAGCGCTTGTTCCCTCCGTCTTCGTTTCTTCCGTTGTCTTCCTGGCACCGGCGGAGTTTCTGCAAGCGGAAAGCAGGGTTAAGGCAGCAAGCGCTACCGGAAGCATCCATTTTCTAAAAACAACATTTTATTCCCTTTCTTTTTCTGTCTTTTCATCGAGAAAAAATAGCTTTTCTCCGGATAAACTCTGTTCATAACGAGTAAAGCGCGGTATCTCGTGATAAGTTCCTCTTTTTCACAAGAACTTTTGTATTAAATATTTAGAAAACAAGACTAAATTTTTGGTGATATCTATAATCCATATTTTCCAAAAACAGACCATTTCAGAAGAATAGATGATTTCTCACACAAGCGGATACGCTCTTTCCGTCTCCTTCCAAAGATGTAGTCCGCAACCTCTTCATAGTAGGCAGCTACGCTTCCGCATCATTTCGCCAATGTCGTTGAATATTCATCTTTCCCTTTAACAGAGGCCGGACGTTCTCCCTCAGTAAGGCGCTTTAGGACTGTCTCCGGACTTACCTTGATATAAATACTGAAGAAATGCTCCTTTAAAAACCTTTTCTGTTTTTCCTCTCTTAAGACGACGCCTCCTGCCGGGTGAGAACCTGCTCTTTCCCGGATAAAGAGCGTAAAGAAGCTTTTTGCTTCTCTCTCGAAAAACGCTCTTCTCCAAACTTCCGAAAATATCTTCAATTCGCATCAGCGAATTTTTCTTCCAGAAGCTGATCCATCTCATAAGCCTGCAGCCGCAGCGCTCCGCTATTTTGAGAGCCAAGGTGGATTTTCCCGCTTCCCCATAAATCCCAGTCATGCAAGGCCCTTTTTCCCGAAAGCTTCTTACTGACTGCCATGTAGTCTTCTATCCCCCATTGTCCCGGAGCGAGAAGAAAACCTGTACAAAGCTGTGGGAGGACCGGATAAATCACGCAAGACCCTGACTTGCCTTCCCTGAGTTCTCCCATGGACATGGAAATGAGTTCCCTTTTCGGATTTCTGTCCTTCCATCTTCTCCCGGCGAGCATAAGATTCATTACGTCTTCCTTGGAACGCGGCATCAAAGCGATTTTCACAATATCCGCAGAATAGGGATGAGAGCTGATTCAGAATCTCCTCACATCTGTAAGTCCCGGGCGTTTTCTCAAAGTCATGGTAGAGGCAATCACCTCCCTCCCATTGCCTCCCGCACCAGCGATGCATTCTTTCCATAGAGCTCTGCCTTCATCACCGGTTTCCACCTCGAGATCGATATAGTCCGGAACGCGACTTTCCATGGCTAAAATGTTCGCCTGAAAATAGCTCTTCCCAAAGGGAATGCCCCCCCTGTCGTTCGTCCGTATCGTGAAAAATGAGTTTTTCTTTTCCGATGATTTCCCTGCTCTTTCGCAGAAAAATCCGAAGCGGCTCTACGTGCTCTCCAGAAGATCGTAGCGAAGTCCACCGCATAGATATGGGGAAAAATACGGGTTTTCTTTCAGGGCCTGTAAAAAGCTTCCAAGCACTTCCGCTTCTGTTCTTCCCTGAATCGGTACAATCATGCCATTTCCCATTTTCTCCTCGCTCTTCTTTGCTCTTCGCCCTTCTTTGCCTTCTTTTGCTCTTCTTGTTTATATGGCCTTTCCTTCCGTCGGATTACTTTTTGGTAATTTTTCCCCTTACTGTACTGCCTTACGGGCTCATTTCTCCAGAGTGTGTGTACTAGCTGACTTTCTCCAGGGCTGTTTACGGTCAAAAATACTAAAAAGGCTTCTCCAGCATTCTCTTTATTACGATATGAAAATATTTTCTCCTTCCCCATCAGATACATAGGACTGTCAGGAACCCCTGCCTTATTTCCCTCCCAGGATATCGGTAAAAATCTGATCTCCGAGGCAACGTCTTTTTCAAGGAAAAATTCCCTGTACAGCATTAAGATAGGCTTTCACACCGGGTTTTCCCGCCTTTTCCTGATAATAATCCGCGCCGATTGCTTCCGCAAAGCGCTTCACCCTTTCTTTTCCGTTGTTGGAGAGAATGGCCGTTTTAAAACCGATTTTCTTAAGTCTTGCAAACAGTTCCACTGTTTCCGGAAGAGCCGGCTCGTCATGGTAGACCAGAGTGTTATCAATGTCAGAAAAGAGCGCGATACCCTTCCCTCATAGAGCCTTTCAAAGTCCAGGGTGTAGACGGAGCGTACGGAGTACGTCGGGAAAAAGGCGTTCTTTCGCTCCTCCGTTTTCTCTACCGCTTCTTTCATAGTTTCTCGTCTCCCTTACTGCGACTGGTCAGGAGCTTTCCGATTTCCTCCATAAAGGTATTGATATCCTTAAACTCTCGGTATACGGAAGCAAAACGCACATAAGCAACCTGGTCCAGATTTCTTAAGCGCTCCATCACCATTTCAATTTCTTCCGTGCTGACCTCTTTGCTGTCGTGATTAAAAATATTGTTCTCAATATCATCCACGAGCTCGGAAATCTGCTGCGGAGAAATCGGTCTTTTTGTGGCAGGAGCGTAAGATGCCGCCCTCCAGCTTTGCGCGGTCATACGGTACACGACTCTGGTCCTTCTTTACCACCATAAAGGGAAGCGTCTCCGTCTTTTCAAAGGTCGTAAAATCGTTTTCCGCAGATTTCACACTGTCTGCGCCTCCTGATTGCCGTATTTTTCATCCGCAGGTCTGGAATCGATTACGCGGGTATTCTTCCGCATTACAAAAAGGGACGCTTTCACGATTCCTCTTCCTCCTTATAGTCTCGTATACCGTTTTCTGGCCTCTTCAAGCTCAATTCTTCCTTCGGTTCTTCTTCGGATTCTTTTCTTCGAGTTCTTCCTTTGGGACTTTCTCGAGCTCTGTCTCCGATTCCTCTTTGGATAGCTTCTTGCACTGTCTCTTCCGGTACTGCTTTTATCCTCTGCCTCAACTAAACCCAGGTTCCGCTCCGCTTCGGGCTTCTGCTCGCTTCGGGCTTCAGCTCTTCTTCGGGCTGCGGCTCTTCATCCGGATGCTTTCTTCGGTTCTTCCTGAGACTTCTCGAAGTTCTGTCTCCAATCCTCTTCTGCTTCCTTGCTTGCGACGGTCGCCTCTCTCTCCTGTTCCATCTTTTTCTTGGAGAGAATATCCTGGTAGAAGGCAGCCTGTACCAGAATATAGTAAGGAGCTTAAGAAGAGCAGGAAAAACATAGTAGAAAGCCGGGCAGGATGGAATTTCTGCAAGATGTAGCCCCACATTTCAGCAAGAACATTGGCTATCAGTCTCAAGCCCAGAAAGTATAAAACATGCCGAAAAGAAGCGAGCACGCTCCGCTTCATCCATTCCGCACTTTTCTTCATCGCATCGATGAGTCCCTATTGACTTTGTTTCCAAAAAGGAAGAAAGGTGTGCATAAAAGAACATTAAAAAGACGCCAATCAACACATTGAAAAAGACTTCTTCCGCCATACTGAGAAGCGGGTTATTGGCAGAACTTCCGAAAAGGAAAAACGTCATTAAAGGAAAAAGTCAGGGGATAGCGGTATAGAGTAAGCTATAAGCTAAAACACGAAGCTGCATCGGATAATTTTTCGGGACGCAGAAAGTATAGAAAGATATCGAATGGACTCAGCTTCTGCCCCTGTATGCTTTTTAAAGCCATATACAGAATGGAAAAAGAGGTGATCGATCAGATACATCACCAGCACAAATACCAGAAGGGCAAGTAAATATTCCTGAAATACTCAGACTGATTCCTCTCCTTAATTCTTCTATACCTAAAAGGGTCAAAAAAAGGACTGAGTACAGTACAGGATCTGGAAGAAAGACAAAAAGTGAAAATAGTCGGCTGCTCCATTGCCATCTTCTCAAGGCTGATGTCAAACTTTTTAACCCTTCGGACACGATCGCACAGGAAAGTACCAGGCGACAGTCGGGCTTACAAAATCTAAATAGGTTTCTGGCATCTCGGGTCTCTGGCGAAAATCTGTCGGTACACAGTCTCGCTTGTATCCGATACGGACTTTTTCATCGCGTCGTCCTGTATACAGACCAACTTGGGAAGTTGCATTTCAGCAAAAGTGAGCGTGAGCAAAGACCACTGCCCGTCAGGCGAAAGCTAACGAGCGTGCAAATGTATCCTATGTTTGGCAAAAACCTGTAGATTCTAAAGTATCGTGCGATACGGTACCGTACCTTTCTTGTCGCAACTCCTGCTCTCAGATTAGCTTTAAGGAACAACTCCGCCCCTCATACTTTTTATTGATAAAATCCTGGATTTCCTTGGAGGTCAAAACTTCCACCAAGGTCTTTGCCCATGCCGCATCCTTATTCTTCTCGGCAACAGCAATGATGTTGGCATAAGTCTGTGCCGCCTCGAGATCGGACTTCTCGTCTGCCAATGCTTCACTCGGCTTATAGTTCGCCTGGATAGCAAAGTTTCCCGTTCATGCAGGCAAAATCCACAGAATCCAAGGAACGGGGAATCTGTGCAGCCTCAACCTCGTAGATCTCCACATTGTGCGGATTCTCACAATATCCTGCTTTGTTGCAGTAAGACCTGCACCGTCCTTCAGCTTAATGATGCCGTTTGCCTCCAAAAGAAGAAGTGCTCTGGCCTCATTGTGGTATCGTTCAGAACCGCAATCTTTGCGCCGTCCTGAATATTGTCAGGTCCTTGGACTTTCTGCCATAGATTCCGAAAGGCTCATAGTGAATCTTTCCTACAGAAACAACATGGGTGTTATTTCCTTATTGAAAATCATCCAGATACGGCTGATGCTGGAAATAGTTTGCATCAATCTGTCCTTCATCCGTAGCAATGTTCGGCTGAACGTAATCGTTATAGGTTACGATTTCAATCTCCACGCCCTTCTTCTTTAAAGCGTCCTTTGCCGCTTCCAAGATCTCCGCATGCGGACTCGGAGTTGCACCGATCTTTGATCTTTTACGGTCTCTCCGGATGCTGCAGCAGCTTCTGTGGCCTTCTCCTCTCAGCCGCCTTTTCTCCAGTTGCCTTTCTCACTTCCTGCTTCCGTCTCTTTCTTGGTCTCGGTCTTTGTATCCGCTCTTCTGTCCTCCGCAAGCTGCTACAAGGAAACAACAGCCAAACCAAGTAATAACGCTGCTATTCTTTTTCTCATAATTTCTCCTTTTCTACTTTGAAAACTCTCCTTACTCTCTTATGAAAATTTTCCAAGCTGGTTGCACCGCGGAAGACTTCCCGTGGCAGGTTTCTATGCTAAAGAGAAAAAGCTTCTATACCCTTCCTTCTCTTATCGCTGTATTTTGCAAGACGCATCCAGAAACTCCTGGATAATCTGCACGATGATAATGAGTACTAAAACCGCAATAATCATGATGTCCGTCTTGTAACGGTAATAGCCGTAGTTTAGGGCAATCGTCCCAAGCCCGCCTCCGCCTACAAATCCTGCCATGGCGGAATAGGACAAAATCAGTAATACAGATTGCCGCTCCGATATAGAGACTCGGCTTTGCCTCCGGAAGATAGACTTTCCAGATAATCTGCAATCTGTTCGCTCCCCATCGAGGCGTGCCGCCTCAATCACTCCCGCATCCACTTCCTTTAAAGAGGATTCCACCATTCTGGCAATATAGGGCGCTGCCGCAAAGACGAGTGGCGGAATGATTGCATTCGGTCCGAGCGTAGTATGCACAAGAAACTTTGTAATCGGCAAAACCATGACCAGTAAAGAATGAGGAAAGGAATCGTTCGAAAAATATTGGTAGAAAGTCCCAGAACAGCATGTACCGGCTTTATCGGATAAAGTCCGCCGTCTTCCGTGACAATCAAAGATCACGCCCAAGGGAATGCCGATAAGATAGGAAATCAAGGTAGAAACCCCCACCATATAGAGCGTTGCCAACGTTTCCGTTTGAAACATGGGAATTAATTCCTTTATACTCATCTATGCATGCACCTCCTCAAAGGGGATTCCTCTTTCCTTCATAAATTCCGTAACATGCAGGATATCCTCCAGATTTTCCGGAAGTTCAATCACCATCTGTCCTACCGCCATACCGTCCACTTCTTTGGTATTGGCAAGAGGATATTACCGGCGTATGCAAGGCAAGAATCAGCTCCGAAAGAATCGGATCATGTGCATTTTTCCGTCAAATACGATACGGAAACGCTTTCCGCTTCCGAAGAAAGGCTCTCTTTCTCCCTCTCCGAGGATAAGTCGCTTTCCGATTTCCGTCTTCGAGAACGGAAAATCTCTTTACCGGCCCGTGCTCCGCTATTTTTACTGTGATCAATGATGGCCACCTCATCGCAAATAGACTCAATCACGCTCATCTGGTGTGATGATAATGATGGTAACCCCCATCTCCTCATTGATTTGTTTCAGAAGTTCGAGAATCTGCTCCGTGGTTTTTCGGATCCAGAGCGGAAGTTGCTTCATCACAGAGCAGTACCTCCGGATTCGTGGCTAGGGGCTCTCGCAATCGCAACTCTTTGCTTCTGTCCTCCGGAAAGTTGAGAGGATAACTTTTTCTCTTCCTCCAGACCGACAAGCTTCAAAAAGCTCCTCAGCTCTTGCAATTCTCTTCTTTTTCGTGCAGAGCCCTGCAAAAATCCTTTTGAAAAATACTGCCTTTTTCCGCAATTTCAAGGGAAAGCAAACGTTCTCGAGAAGATTCCTCTGCTCCAGAAGGTTAAACTGCTGGAAAATCATACCCATGTTTCTGTCGCATGGCGAGAATTTCCTTTCTCTTCATGGTGCTTAAGCTTTTTCCACGTAAACAAATATCTGACCGCTACTCGGTCTCTTTCCAGAAAAGTTGATGCAGCGAACCAAAGGTGGACTTTTCCCGGCACCGGAAAGCCCTATGATTCCTTGATATCTGCCCTTTTTGATATCTAAATTTATGTCTTCCAGAGCGGTAAAAGTCTCCGGAAACCGGTTCGAAATACTTTTGCCCAAGCCTCTTATAGATATAATATTTTCTTCCATTCTACTCTCTTCGGATGCATTTTGCACGAATCGCTTCTTACGCTTTTCAATCCAGGATTCATTTCACATAGCCCACAAGAGTCCGAATTAAGCTGGGCTGCAAAGTGCGGGATAGACTCCGCAGTCTCAGCCGCAGAAGCAGGTCCTTTACCTAATCCCACTCGTCAGCGCCGTGCATGTAGGGTATCCACTCCCGGAAGATTGCGCAAAAGCGACTCTGTTCTCCATGATGGTGTAGCATAGGTACCGCCTCCGATAGCAAGGCACTCCCCCTTTTCTCCCGTCACCTTTTCATAGCAGGAAAGGAGCGCCTTGATAAAGTCGGAATCCTTCGGAAACATGGTGAGGCGGAACCATTCCCTTCCGTCTCAAAAAGATAAATCCCTTAGCTTCCACGGCTTTTTCTCGCCATGTCTTCACAATTTTTCCTTTGTTCCGCAGATAGAATATCGGCTATCGTAGATAAAGTGCATTTCCTTCTCACCTCGAAAGATATCCAAGGTACAGGTCAGCTCACCGCTTTCCTCATCGCATAGCTTTGTTCCGATTCCGGAACCGTCCGTGACTCCGTAAGGGAAGAGTTCCAAGACCGCTTCAAAAAGGCCTTTCCTGTCTTCCTCTCCGAGAGAAGGAAGTCTTTACCGCGAAAGGATAAAGCCGCAAGTCCCTGCATTCTTTCCGAGATGCGGCGGAGCATGCGCGCCTACGCCGATTACGGTCACGGTATTTCCGGATCTTTGAATCTATACACTCATTCCTTCTCGACTGCAGCTTTGCCCATCAAATTCTTCATCCGAGAGTACTTAAATTCCAAAACCGCCTTTCTGAGGGACGGCATTTACGCAACGCCCGCCTGCATGGAAAGCAAATAGACCCTTCACCTGTTCTATTCTTTCTCTGAGGTGCCGTGCATAGCACCTTTTTCAATATTGATAATCGGGAATTCCGCATCCGGCGTGAAACTCATTTCTCCGGCTTTCTCCCTCTTATAGTAGTACTTCGAGGTCGGCGGAACCGGTTTCCTCATTGGTTCCCATGATAAGACGAACCCCTTCTTCAAGGGAATAGCTCGTTCCTTTACGGCACGCATCGCATACAGCGCCGCAAGTACAGTCCCTCGTCACTGACTCCTCTTCCGTAAATGATGCCGTCCTTTACAAGCGGCTCAGGTTCAGTTACCTCCCAGCCCCTCTCCCGCAGGCACTGACGTCGAGATGTCCGAGAATATCCAGGCTATGGGAAGCTCCGAGAAAAAGTCGGCTGTTCCGACATAATTATCCCAGTTCTTGGTATGGAAACCGTAGCTATCACAAATCTTTAAGCCTGCGTCCAAAGCTCCTCCTTTCGATTCCCTCTCCAAAGGGAAGTCTCCTTGGTCTCTCTCTCTTACGGAATCAATCCGTACCAGTGTGGACAAGTCCTGTATAAACTCTTCCTCATGCGCAAAGGAGCCATGTTTTTAATCGTTTTTCCATAGCTTTTGCCTTTCTTTCCGAAATGGTTCGTCTGATCATTCCAAGTCTTAGTTCTTGGAAAATTCCGTTAAACTGTAAGTCCTTATTTCGATCCAGTACCATACCGATAGACCAGGGATGAGCAAAAGAAGCAATGGTCTGTCCTTAAGTCGCTTCACAAGCTTCATATCGGAAGTACCGGAAATTTCGTTTCACTGATATCCGTATAATTTTTCAATCCAGCGAATATGCTCATAAGGAAGCATATCCAGTCGAACTTCTACATTGTATTCATTTTTCAGTCTGTAGGTCAAGACTTCGAACTGGAGGCTTCCGACTACACCGACAATAATTTCCTCCATACCGGTATTGTATTCCTGGAAAATCTGGATGGCACCCTCCTGCGCAATCTGGGATACGCCCTTTCAGAATTGCTTTCTCTTCATGGTGTCAATCTGCCTCACCCTTGCAAAATGCTCCGGCGCAAAGGTCGGGATACCCTCATAGACAAACTTCTTTCCGGAGAGCTCCAGAGTATCTCCGATAGAGAAAATGCCCGGATCGAAGATTCCGATAATGTCTCCCGCATAGGCTTTTTCCACAATTTTTCTTTCATCCGCCATCATCTGAGTAGGCTGAGAAAGCTTCACCTTTCTGTTGCCCTGGATATGGTTCACTTCCATTCCGGCATCAAACTCACCGGGGCAGATTCGCATGAAGCCACTCTGTCCTGTGCTTCGGATCCATGTTGGCCTGAATCTTAAAGACAAAGGCGAGAAATCTTCCTCCACCGGATCAATGAGTCCCTGGTCGGACATTCTCGGGAGCGGGGACTTCGTCATTTTCAGGAAATGCTGTAAGAAGGTCTCTACACCGAAGTTGGTAAGAGCTGAACCGAAGAAAAACCGGTAGTCAGAGTCCGGCGTCCACCTTTCTGCTTCATCAAAAGCCTTCCGCAGCGCCTTCCAAGAGTTCCAAATCGTCCTGCAGTTTATCAAAAATATTCTTTTCCGATTACTGCTTCTAATTTAGGTCATCTTTGGAATAGACTTCCTTTTTCCACTTCTTTTCTTTCCGCCGCCGGCTGCATGGAAATAGATCCACTTCTTCTTTTTCCCGGTCAAAGACACCTTGAAAAGTTGTAGACCCTGCAACCAGATAGTCAGATTAATCGGGCAGGTTCGGATTCCAGTACTCTCTTCAATCTCGTCCAAAAGCTCATACGGATCTCTTGCTTCACGGTCAAACTTATTGATGAAGGTGAAGATAGGAATATGACGCATCACGCAAACCTTAAAAAGCTTAATGGTCTGCGGCTCCACACCCTTTTGCTCCGTCGATGACCATGACCGCACTGTCAGCTGCCATCAAGGTTCTGTAGGTATCCTCGAGAAATCCTGGTGTCCGGCGTATCCAGGATATTAATACATCTTCCATCATAGTTAAACTGCAAAACGGAAGAGTAACGGAAATACCTCTCCTTCTCGATTTCCATCCAGTCGGAAACCGCATGTTTGCAGACTTTCTTCCCTTTACGGTTCCTGCAAGGTTGATTGCCCCTCCATAGAGAAGAAAATTTCTCCGTCAGGGTTGTCTTTTCCCGTGTCGGGGTGTGAAATAATCGCAAAGGTTCTTCTCTTTTCTGTTCTTCTCTTAAATTGCCTATGCCTCCTAGAACTTCTTTGTATTCTTCTGATGCACCTTATGTCTTCTTGTATCTTAGTATTAATCTTATGCGAAATCATTCAAGTCGTTAAAGAATCATCCCTATAATCAAGGAAACGAGAAAAATACGTAAAGCGAACTTTCCCCGTCTTAAGAAAAGGCTATGCCCGGGACATAGCCTAGTATTCATAACGAGTATCGTGCGCGTAGCATGCGATATCTCGTTTACCTTTTATTTTCTACGTAAAAATCAGGAATTTCAAGGCCCGCTTCTCTTCCCTATTCTGGGCACTCTGTACCTGCGGTTCCACCGTTTCCGCTGTTCTTAAAGACGGATTCTCCATCGGAACCTCCGGTCTTTCTCCCAAAGTCGGGCGGAAAGACGCGGATTACTCAAAAAGCTCGGAGTGTAAAGCCCGGCTGGACAGGATTCACATTGCTGTTAAAGCCCGCCAGCGGCAAACTCAGGCGTTGCCTTTCACGGCTTTCCGCACTCTTCTTCTCTTTGATGCCGGTTGCAATTACGGTGATAGAAACCTCATCCTGTGCATCTTCATTGTACATTGCACCGAAGATGATGTTGGCATTCTCTCCCACCAGCTCTTCCACATAGGAAGCCGCATCATTTGCCTCAATCAGACTGATATCTCCGGAGATATTGATGATAACATCCGTAGCACCTTCGATGGTACTCTCCAAAAGCGGAGAAGAAATCGCAGTCTTCACAGCTTCAATAGCCTTATCATCACCCTTTGCTCTACCGATACCCCATGAGCAACACCCTTGTCCTTCATAACAGCGGAAACATCCGCAAAGTCCAGAGTTAATCAGTCCGGGCACGTGATCAAAGTCCGTGATTCCTGAACGGACTGCTGCAGAACCTCATCCGCCTTCTTCAAAGCATCGGAAGAGAAGTTTTTCTCTACTATTTCAAAGCAATCTATCGTTCGGAATCACAATTAAAGTATCCACCACTTCCTTTAATGCATCAATTCCGGAAAGGGCATTCTTCATTCTCTGCTTTGCTTCAAAACGGAACGGCTTCGTCACCACGCCTACAGTCAGAATTCCCATATCCTTCGCAATTTTGGCAATAACAGGTGCAGCGCCGGTTCCGGTTCCTCCACCCATACCGCAGGTTACGAAAACCATGTCCGCTCCCTGCAGAGCAGCCGTAATCTCTTCCGCACTCTCTTCTGCCGCCTTGGTGCCGATCTCCGGCTTTCCGCCGCAGCCTAAGCCCTTTGTCAGCTTCTCTCCAATGGGCATGGAACTGGCAGCCTTGCTGGACTGCAAGGCTTGTTTATCTGTATTCACCCCAATGAACTCACACCGACAATGCCCTCGTCCACCATTCTGGTTTTACTGCGTTATTTCCTGCGCCGCCAACACCGACAACGATAATCTCTTGCCGCTGCTTCAGACTCAGGGAAGCTGGATTTCTATCATGTCTTCCTCCTTAAAATCTATGATGCACTCCTAAAAGGAACCCTTTTTCATTCAGAATAGAATCACACTAAAAACGCGGTCTCTCATTCATAACGAGTATCGTGCATAAAGCGTGCGATATCTCGTTTACCTAACTATATCATTATAAGAATTTTAGAATATTTGTAAAGGGGGCTGTGCAAATTTGCTTTCCCCTCCCTACTTCTCTTCCTTAAAGACATAGGCTTCTTCTCTTTTTCTGCCCACGGTACTTGCTTAGGTCTAATGTTCCTTTTCCTCCCTGCCAAAGCCGGAAGAATATTCTTTAAACTCATCAGCTTCTGTTCCATGTCCTCATGGTCGCCTAAAAGCACCTTGATTTTCCCTGATGTAAAGCGTTGCCGTCGAGGAAGCGCTGTAATCAATATGGTCACACTCTATTTTTTCCTGCCTCAGTGCAGAACTTAAATTTAATATATCCTGAAAAATGGCTTTATTTTCTACGGGAAGTGCCTTATACAAACTCACCTTGGAAAAGCTCAGTCCCGTTATCTTCGGTATGCCGGGTAATCTTTTTCTGCGTAGACTCCACCACAACACCGTCCCCAGTCAAAAATAGAGATTGCTGGACATATACTCTACGTAGCCTACCATATTTTTCTCATATACAATAATTTCCAGGGAAAAAGGACTCTTCCAGTGCAACTCATATTTTTCTATAAACGGCAAGCTCTTATGAGGCTTGATTCTGTCTTTCAATAAAGGCATAGAGACTATTGTAATCCAGGTCCTTCGACAGAATCATATTGACCAACTCTTCCTTTGTGTACTGCTCATTTCCTATTACATTGATTTCATGCACTCTTGTACTTAAAAACAACATAATGAGGAGCAGAAGCAACAATAAGATCCCGTATAGACTGAGTTCCTTCTTCTTTCTTCTTTCCCGACTCTCTTTTCTGTCCCGCATACCTACTCTCCTTTTTCCATATCCAGAGTAGTCTGCCAGGATACATTCAGGCAAATGCCGATCTCCGCAAGAAGAATGAGCAGTGAAGTTCCTCCGTAGCTGATAAACGGCAGCGTAATTCCCGTATTGAATGACATTTGTGATACCGCAATATTTAAGATTGCCTGCAGAGCAATATGGGCCATTATCCCGATTACGAGGAAAGAGCCGAAAAGATCCTTTGCATTTTTCGCGATTTCATAGAGCCGGAACAAAATCAAAGCATAAACCAGCATCAGTCCAACCGCTCCCACCAAGCCGAGCTCCTCGCACATGATGGTGAAAATCATATCATTTTTGCGCCTCCGGCATAAGGAACTTCTGAACGCTTTTCTCCGAGCCCTTTCCGAAAAAGTCCTCCGGACGCAATGGCATAGAGCCCTGCCTGGTTTGATAGGTATCATCCGGAAAAAGGATACCGGATCCTTCCAGGCTAGAATTCTTGTAATCTGATAGTCATGCAGTATCTTTTGACCTTTTTGTAAAAAGATTGCCAGCGGAGTAAGCGCCAAGATAGGGAGCCAAAAGCCCGATGCAGGAACAGTGCAGCATGATAGCGATAAGATTTTACCGCAACGAAAAGCATGAATACGGCTATTCCGACAATAATCATTCCCGTGAAAGAGATTTCGTAAACGCCACTCACCGCGGCAGGAATCAGTGCATAGAGTAAGTGCGAAAAATATCCCGCAAATGAATTGATGACGATAGCTTTATCGGTGAGCAGCAGGTTGCCAGAAACGATAATCACGGCCGGTTTCATCACCTCGGAAGGGCTGAAACTGCATCCCGAAAAGACGAATCCAACGGTGTGATCCGTGGGAGCCACCCCATTACAAAAGTCGCCAGTAAGGCGCCCTCAAGCCAAAACATACAAAATCAGATTCAACTTGAAAACCAACGGTAATCAAAAAGCGGGGAAATAAGGAGCATCACCAAAAACCGGCTATGGCAAAGATGCCTTTGTCTCGTGAGATAATACATATCTCCCAAATCACTTTTAGCCGCCATATAGCCCGAAGGATACAACATCAGAGACCGAAAAGAGTAATGGAAAAGACCATTACCACCAAGGAAAAATCATAAAATGCTTGACCCTCTCGCCACTACTCTTCCCTTCCTTTTTCGACGCGCTATACTACAGCTTTTTCACACAGATCCTGTAAAAATTCTGCCCTCTTTTCCTCATAGTCCTTAAACATCCCCAGGATGCGCAGGCAGGGCTCAAGAGTATCAGGTCTCCCCGGATCGGCATAGGCCGCACAATCTTTACGGCTTCATCCATATCCTCGGCAAACATCAGATTGTGAGCGTGTTTCTTCGCACAAGCCGCAATCTGATTCCGGGTTTCTCCGATAAGAACAAGATGTTTTACCCTTCCTTTAAAACTCCTTTACCCAAGCGTCAAAATCCATGCTTGTCACAGCCCTCCGCCTATCAGAAGCTACCGGTCCTCGGCATGGCGCGGAAGTGCTTGAATCGCCGCATCCACATTGGTCTCCTTGGAATCATTATAATAGCGAACACTGATCTTTTCCTGCACAAATTCAATACGATGCTCTACCGGTTTTGAAACTTCTGCAGACCTTTATGATTTTATCCATAGGTACACCCATTTTCAAAGGCTACTCCATGGCACACATCACATTTTCATAATTGTGTTTTCCCAAAAGCTGTAAATCTCCGGTCTTAAAGAGTTTTTCTTCTTTTTCTTTATTTTTATAGATAAACTCTTCCTCTACAGGAAAAATCCTCCTTTCGGCTCTTCCTCCGAAGAAAACCAAAGCTACGTTCGGTTTTAATCGTTTCTTTCCGAACTTTCGAAGCTCGGAATCCATATAGTTTAAGACAATGCTGTCTTCTTCCGTCTGGTTGACAGCAGTGATTCCTTATGGCAGCCTATAATTTTTCATCGTCTTGTGACTGATCCAAAGTGGTCCGGCGTAATGTTCGTACTGGCGGAGACATTCGGTCTGAAAATCACAATGCTTTCCAGCTGAAAGAACTTACCTCGCATACGGTCACGGATTGTTCCTCCGTATCCAATGCTTCAGCGAGTAAACGTTTCGATATTTCCCACTCGTGTATCCGGATATTGGCTCTTTAAAAATCTCTCCGATCAGACTCACCGTTGTCGTCTTTCCGTTTCGTTCCCGTCACGGCGCAAAGTTTTCCTTTACAGGACTGATATGCCAGTTCGATTTCTCCAATGACCGGAATCTTCGCGGTATTCAGTAAAAAGAACATATGGCTCATCAATCAGGGATTCCGGGACTGATTACGGCGGCATCAATCTTAAGTAAATCACTTTCCAAGAGCTTTCCTTTTATGACTTTTACAATTTTCAGCACTTCTCTTAAATTGGGCAGAAGCTTTTTCTCATCCAGCTTTGCATTCGCATCAAAGAATACAACTTCTCCTCCCATAGCTAAGAATCTGCTTTGCTGCTGCCACTCCGCTTCTGCCCGTACCCAATACCAAAACTTTCTGCCGTTCATCCTTATCCCTCTGTTCTTCTTGTTTTCCTACTATTTTTCGCCAGCTGTTCACGGCTGTTTTTACTATTCTCTAGCTATCCTATTCTCTAAACCTGTCCTGATGTCATATCCCTGCCCATTTCTTCCCTATGTGATTTCCAAACGAAAGCCACGAAGAAGCAGAGCAAGGATGGTAATTGTGGTAAATATCGTAACCACCCTCGTTTCCGACCATCCAAGCAGTTCAAAATGGTGATGTATCGGAGCCATTTTGATCCGTTTTCCGTGTGTGAGTTTAAAAATATCCCGCCGCAAAAATCACGGAAAGTACTTCCATAAAATGAGATGACGGCAAAGAACGGAATATACAGTGCCGTCTCTGTCTGAATCGCCATAGCCACCACAAAACCGCCCAGTGCAAGGGAACCTGTATCTCCATAAAGACCTTAGCGGGTATGCATTGAAACAGAGAAATCGAGGAAGTCCTCCGAGTACCGCTCCCGGTAGCGCCCCCAGCTGTGCATCCCCGAGCAAACCCGATCCGTTATAAAGAAAAAGAATACTATGACGGCCGTCACCTGCTGCAGAGCCCGTCAATCCCGTCCGTGAGTTGGCACCGGTATCGGTTGCCGTAATGATAAAGAGAAATCCGGAAAAACAGGATTCCAAAGTCACTTCTGTATCTTTCAAAAACGGAAAAAGAAACGCCGTTGTATGTCCGCTATAAAAATAGAGGTAAGCAATATGAGAAGAGATAATAATCTGCGCCGCCATCTTTTGCTTGAGGGATTGAATCCCTCCGACTGATGCTTTCACGACCTTCAGATAATCATCTATAAATCCCACAATGCCAAAAGCCGAGCCCAGAAAGATAGGCCGGTAAAACGCCTTTTTCTTTGATAAAAGGGAGAATTGCCGCGCTGATCGCGATAAGGAGAGATTCCTCCCATTGTAGGCGTCCCCTGTTTTCTTCAAATGTGCCTGCGGTCCGTCATCCCGTACTTCCTGTCCGAATTTTAATTGGTGCAGAATTGCAATCCCCTTCGGAGAAATCAGCAGCATGACACAAAACGCAATTCCCAATGCAATGGTGTTACTCAGCATAATTTCCATTCTCCTAATTTCTCTGTTCATCCTCGTTATCCGTATTTTCCTTTTCAGCGGAAGCGAAGTTGACTGCACTGCTCTCCGGAAGCGCTCCGGGAACACTGTCTTCATTATCCTGCTTTTCATCGCTATCCATTGAACGCTCTTCCTTCACTTCAGAGTTCTGTAGCGGGTTCTCCGATGCAGTTTCCCCCGCCTCTTCTTTGTGCCTTAATTCCCTCTTGCAAATCCTTGTTTAAAAAGCCTCCGGGTCCGTTTCTCCCTGCGGCGGTATGTTCAAGAACTGTAAGGCATCATTCATGATTTTTTGCTCAATCTTTGTTGCAAAGGACGCGCTGGCCTGTTCCTCACCGTCCAAATTGGGTGTATCCACAATGACGTATACGAGAAGTTGCGGGTCTTCTACGGGAGCGAAACCGCAGAAGGATGCAGATAGTTTTTCGGAACGAGGTAACTCTGTGCGGTTCCCGTCTTTCCTCCCACATGATAGCCTTGAATCTGCGCAGGTCTTCGGTTCCCTTTTCCACGGTCTGATAAAGCGCTTCCTTTAGGAAATCACTGGTTGCTTTCGAGCAGGTTACCCGAAGCAGTTCCGGTTCCATTTCCTGTATCACGGTTCCGTTCGCATTTTAAATCTGCTTCACCACATGCGGTCTGAGTAGGAACCGCCGTTCACCACGCTGGAAAAATGCCGCCGCCATTTGAATCATGCTAACGTTAAAGTTCTGTCCGAAAGAGTTTGTGGCAGGAAGTCTTTCCCAGATTATCCGCCTTATAAACCAGTGCGGAGGTATCCGCTTCTCCGGGCAAATCAATCCCGTTTTTCACCGAAACCGAAAAACATGTTGATACTTTTACAAAATTCTCGGCGCTTCCTGAAATGCGGTATCCATCATGTAAACGTTGCAAGACTGCATAATCGCCTGTTCCGCATCAATGGTTCCGTGCCCGTCTCTTTTATGACAGCGAATAGTCCAAGTCTTTACGCCGTCACTTAAGGTGATGTAGCCTTCGCAGGTAAACATCGTATTTTGCTGAATTGCATTTTCCTCCAAAGCGCCGGCCAAAGTAAAGGGCTTTACTGTGGAGCCGGGTTCATAGGTATCGGAAATCGCTACATTTCTCCACATCTGATTCCAGGCAACCTGTGAACCCAAAGACATAATCTCATCATTGCCGTAAACCGTGGAGAACTTATCCTCAGAAAGTTCCTGATTGTTATGCTCTCTTTTATATTTTTGCAAGAGCCTCTTTCCCATCTCAGTAAAGGCTATCGGGATAAAGCGTTTTGTCCAAGTCTCTCGGATGATTCAAGTCAAACTGATTAGTGCTTGCCATGGCGAGAATTTCCCCGTTTTTCGGATTCATAACAATCGCTGCCGCCATCTTGGAACCCACGTCATCCTTCTGCCATTCCTGCAAATACTTCTCTACCGTTCTTTGAATATTAAAATTGATGGTAGTCACAATGCTGTTTCCGTCGGTCGCCTCGCGAATCACGGATTGCGGCTGGTGTCCGAATCCAGGTAGCCGTACTCTCTTCCGTTTACTCCAATCAGAGAATTGTTGTAGTATTGTTCAACTCCGCCGGTTTCCCCCTCGTTATCGGCGGAAGAAAAACCGATGACATTACAGGCCAGGTCTTTGTAAGGATAGCTCCTTTGATACTTATCCTCAAACCGAAAGCCCTTTAATTTCATATTTGTTCCTGCTCTTTCGGTACGCTGCGTCGTCTCATGAACTTCTGGAAGGCTTCCTTTTCCTCAAAACTCATTCCTTCCTTGAATTTAAAAATACGCACTATTTCCTGCTAGATTCCTCTGTTCATTCAGTACGGACTCCGCAACAGCCACTCTTTCATCATTTTTAAAATACTCCTTCAGCGCATCCAAGCTTGCCTTCAGATAGCGGTCATCCACACGAGAGTTATGGCTCTCGGGTCCATAATCAAGTTGTAGACCTTTTTCACTCGTTGCCAAAATCGTGCCGTTTCGGTCCAAGATATCCCCACGCCTTGCCTGAATGGAACGGGAACCGTATCCGGACTGCCTTTGCCCCAAAACAATTCGGCTATACTCTTCACTGTTTTTCGAATCATTTGAAAAAAATAACAAGACTTAAAACAGCAAATAGCAGGATTACAAATCCCACCATCAGCTTTTTCCCTGCATATAAAACAGCAGAATCTTAGTCTGCCGCCTTTTTCTTTTTGTTCTTCCTCAGTGCTTTGGGATGTTTCTCCTTACTGCCTTACATACTCGCTTTCTTGTTTCTTATACTCTATAACCTGATTTTCTCCCGGATATACCATTCCCAATTCTTCCGTTGCCATCGTATAAATTTTTCCAGATCAATGAGGCGATTAATCGCATTTTGTAAGCATCATTCTTCTGTTTTAAGACTTCAATCTGCTTCTTCTTTTTGTTCTATACGGTGAATCCGTGTATTTACTTCATCCGTTCTAACTGGATGTAATAAGAAAGCAAAGTCCTCCATTACCAACATAAACAATGCTACAGAAGCTGCAAAAGCATCGCCGAAGTCTTTCCTGCAATCTCTCCTGCTGCAGGACATGCCCATCTCTCGTTCCCGAAGGATTCTTGCTCTTTCTTCGGGAAACAGCACCGCCTTTATGAACCCGGTTTTTCTTGCTGTATTCTTCTTCGGTGCCATTTTTCTCTGACTTTTGAGACGTTTTCTTTCTCGTGCAAGTTCCTCTTTCGTCACTACCGAGCCGGCAATGTACGCCTGTCTTCTTGTCAGCTTCCTTGCCATACTGAGTCCCTCTTCATCTTCTGCCAAACACATTTCTGATATTGCAATGTGATCGCATCCCTCTCTCACATTTGCTCTCTCTTCTTCATATATACTCTGAAATTGCTTTCTCTTTTCTATGCTCCTCAGGATGAATCTCATCCGGTTTTCTTTCTCCTGTTCTCTTTATCCAGCCTGCCTTATTCTCCTCTTTCAAATATCCGCAGCTTCGCGCTCTTGGATCTCAGGTTCTCTTCCTTTCCAACTCGCTCGGAAGAAATTGCTTTTTGCTGATGACCTTTCCAAGACTTTTCCTTCCGCAAGTACATATAGGAAAGTCTTTTGGGCAAATGTAGGATCCTCAGCAGTTCGAAAACGCCCTCTTCACGATCCGGTCCTCCAGAGAATGGAAGGTAATGATGCACAGCCTTCCCGGGTTTCAACGCTTTGATCATGCCGTCTAACGATTCTTCCAAAACTTCCAATTCCCGATTTAAAGGCAATCCGTATGGCCTGGAAGGTCTTCTTGCCGGATGCCCGCCCTGCACTCTCATTTTCATGGGAATGGCATGGCTAATCACTTCCGAAAGTTCAAAAGTAGTTTCTATCGGCTTTTTGGCTCTCTCCAGAACGATATGCTTTGCAATATTTTTAGCAAATTTATCCTCTCCGTATCCCGAATGATGTGATAGAGTTCCGCTTCACTGTAACTGTTTTATTAAGTCTTTTGCGGTGAAGTCTTGACGCTTATCCATTCCTCATATCGAGCGGAGCATCAAAAACGATACGAAAAACCCCTGTCTGCCTCATCAGAACTGATAACTGGAGACGCCTAAGTCTAAAAAGTCCCATCTACCGCAGGTATAGAAAAGGGTAGAAAAGGATCTCTTGAAAATGTTCATAGTTGTCACGCACGATTGTGACCCGTTGTTTAAACTGTGCCAGTCTCTTTGTTGCCGCTTCTATCGCATCTTCATCTTGATCTATCCTATTAACCGTCCTTTGTCCGCTCGGTCTCTGTGCAATATAGAAAAGGAATGTCCGCCTCCTCCAGCGTGACCGTCCACATAGATTCCGTCCGCCTTGATAGACAGCCCTTCCATGCATTCGTTAAGCAAAAATGCTTTTGTGCTGAAATTCCATTAGATTCCCAAACCTTCCATATCTGTTTGCGAGCTGTTCGTAATCAGAAGTCATTATTTTCACTCCACAAACTCTCTGCCCAAATTTCCGCATGGTCTCCCACGCCGAGTAGAACTACATCCTTTTCCAAAAAGCAGCCTTTTTCCCGAAGTGTCTGGGGAATCAAAATTCTTCCCTGCTTATCGCACTCTCAGAAATCGCGCTTCCTAAAAAGAAATCGTTTTAAAGTTCTGGCCTGCTTATTGGTCATAAGCAGCGCCTGCAAACTTTTCCTCCAACTCCTTCCATTCCGGAATGGCGTAAAGAAAGACAGCCATCGAGGACGGGTAGGTGTAAATTCGTTATATCCGTCCTCACGGAACTTAGCAGGAATCATCATCCTGCCCTTGGTATCTAAATTGTGATGATACTCTCCGTGAACATAATTTTACCACTTTCTCACTTTTCCCACTTCTCCATTATAATGCATGATTTTTAGGGAAGAGTCAAGACAATATACTAGAATTCCCTTCGAAAACGACTATTTTTTCACGCCTTTTTCTTATAGCAAAAATCTATAAATAGTACAATTTTAAAGAAAAACATGGCACATAAAACGAGCTGTGACTACAGCTCGTTTTCATCAGACTAAATTCCTTGTATCGACTTTTCGTATGAAGTCTTATTCCCCATTTACTTTTTGTTTATAGCTTCATTTTATCAAAAGAGATTCATCTTAAACATTAAAGCGGAACAGCACGACATCGCCGTCCTGCATCACATATTCTTTTCCTTCCATGCGCACAAGTCCTTTTTCTCTTGTGGAAAGAGAACCGTTATCCAGAAGGTCTTTGTAGTTTTACCACTTCCGCCTTGATAAACCTCTTTCGAAGTCAGTGTGAATCTTTCCTGCCGCCTGCGGCGCCTTGAGTGCCCTTCTTGATGGTCAGCTCTGGTTTCCTTCTCTCCGGCGGTAAGGTAAGACATTAAACCAAGGAGAATAAAAACTTTCGAACAATCTTGTCCCAGACCCGACTCGGAAAGCCCAAGAGACTCCAGATACTCTCCCTTTTTCCTCATCGGAAAGCTCGGAAATCTCCTGCTCAATCTGAGCGGAAATGACAAAACTCTCAGATGATTCTTCTTTGCATATTCTCTTACCTTCTGCACATAAGGGTTCGATGCTCCGTCATCGGCAAGGCTCTCCTCCCCTACATTGCAGGCATAGATTACCGGCTTTCGGGTAGCAGTCCCAAAGCTGTCTAAAATGCGGCATCTTCCTCTTCGGCTTCAAAGTTGATTGCGAGCTTCCCTCTTCCAGATGAGCATGAAGCTTTTTCCAGAAGCGTGTATTCTTTCTTCGCATCCCTATCGTTGTTCGCGCTTCTTCGTCTTTGCCATTCTACGGTCCAGAACTTCCAGGTCGGAGAAAATGAGCTCCAGCTCTATCGTCTCAATATCGAATCGGGTCTACGGAGCCGTCCACATGAATGACATTATCATCATCAAAGCAACGCACCACATGCACGATGGCATCCGTCTCCCGAATATTTCCGAGGAACTGATTTCAGGCCTTCTCTCCTGAAGCGCCCTTTACCAGTCCCGCAATATCCACAAACTCGATTACCGCCGGGGTAATCTTCTCGGAATGATAAAAGGTCGGAAAAAAGTTGCAGACGCTCATCCGGAACCGCCACCACGCCCATTCGGGTCAATGGTGCAGAAGGGGTGGTTGCCGACTCCGCACCGGCCTTGGTGATGGCATTAAAGAGGTGGACTTTCCCACATTTGGCAAACCTACGATTCCTAATTTCATATTTACACTCCTTATCTCTTCCTTCTATAGGGAACTATCTCTTTTCATTTTTCGTAAAATAGATTCGTGATATTATACCATTCAAGGGCTTCTCTCAATAGACTTCTATCTCTACTTCTACCTCTACTTCCATAAGTATAGTATTGAACAACTTCGTTTTCATAAATTTCTAATTCACTCCATTTATGAAGAGATAATATCCATAAACCAAACAAGGAGCGGAGCGACAATCAACTAATTACCATAATCATTTTATAGGAACAATCAGTATGATAACGCATGGTACTGTGTATCAAATAACAATAAAAAGATAATACTACCGTGAATAAGCAGCCTATCCGATTAATGTTAGACTTGTCGAGGATAGGTCCAAGACAAAGTTTTGGTTCCTCTCGTAAAATATCTAATTTCGTATTTTCCCCTGTCTTTCGTATCCTTTCCTTTTTGAAAATAGCATTTTCAAGTTTTCAGCTCAATGGCACACATATACGGAAGTATTCGAAAAAGCAATGTTACTTATCTTTATAATGAGAACCACTTAGAATAATTTTTTACTATATCATTCTCAATCTTATAGACAAGTCGATTCTTTTCATCTATATGGCGGTCAATACCCCGACAAATCTCCTGTAAGTGGTTCCGGATGACCCTAAGCCTTTGTATCCATTTCTGTCAATGTCTTTGAAGCTTCTTTATCTGCCTGAGTGTTTTCTTATCCTGCTCAGTCCAATATTCAAATTCCTCCCAAGCATCATCCGTCCAATATTTAATCATCCAGATTTACCTCATGAGCCGTTCCACCGGTTTTCTCCATCTGACTATATTCTTTCTTAAACGATCCATATTTTCTTCACTAAAAACGGGTCTCTGTAACTTCAAAAGGTATCCTCTGTTCTCTGGTAACTGGTTTCGCAAACATAGTATAGCAACAGTTACTGATAGCCCATATCCTAGCATGTTTTCTCCATTTTCTCTTTTAATTTTCATCCATTCGAAAATTTACCATTGTCTGTGCCATAGCTACACCTCCTATTCTGAGCCAAGTGTATCGAATATGTATTTCATTTGCAATCAATTTCTATTATATTGATATACAGTTCATCTAGATATGCTAAAATGTACATACAAGGAGTTATCTATTCTACCTTTAAAATTTAGTAGTAAAAGAATATACCTTCTCGCTACAATATCTTGTTTTGTGTAAATAGTGAAATAACCTGTCATCTTTTTCTCTCACAAAAATTAAGATAATCGTGAAAAGTGTGAAAAAGTTGAACGCAGTTTTTCCACTTTACAAACTTTCCATTTGCACATCATCTTCTGGGGAGGAATTCAAGATGAACACAAAACTTGCTACAAGCAGGATGCGAACAGAGCAATGAGCTGACATTATTGAAAGATTGCAAGGAGAGCGGTCTAAAAGTAGATGACTATTGTGCCCTCAGCATAGCCTCTCGAAATGCCTACTTCTACTGGCTTAGAAAAAGTAAAGAAGCCGCCCTTACACAGAGTGGGATTTGGAAGTTCAGCAACAGGTGGAGGTTTCCTCCTGCTATCCATCTCCAAAGTTAACAGCGTCCGTAAACGAAAATAGTTTTGGGATTGACGAAAACACGCCGATGGATTTGCTGGCAAACGTTATAAAGATCTTGAAAAACGCTTAACGATGCTTCCGGATTCAAACACATTTATCTCTGTACCGGATACACAGACCTTAGACGTGAGTGACCGACAGCCTTATCGCAGTAGTCAATGCTGATTCAGCTTAATCCTACGAGTCCAACTTTATCTTTTTGTTCTGCGGTCGCATCGGTGAGCGCATAAAACCTCCTCTATGAAGGGAGACGAGTTGGCTACTTTGCTATAAACGATTTTACAGATGGAAAGCTACAGCGGCCACGCAGTACCAGTGAAGCCCGTACTTTAACCTCAGCATACCGATGGCTCATGGAGGGGCTTTCCATTAATCAGAAAAAGGCTATTCTTCCGGTAAAGCCGGGCTGTAGGAAGAATAAAACTAGATAAGAAAACCTGCCAGCCTGAGGCTGGCAGATTTTAATGGACAGACGAGGTTATTTACCATTTTATTATTATTATTCGCATAAACTAGATAAGCACTATGCTTGTCGAAAGTATTATTACACAATTTCATCTAGTTCTGATTGTATCCCTTCAAACTGTATATCTAATTTATTCTGAAACAAATTCGTCTTTAACTTTGCAGATAAATCTCACGTCCGTAATAAGGCGAGTAATTGTAACTAACATTCCTCCCACATCCAGCAAATCATATCCATCTAAGAATACGGGAAGCAATTACATTACTGGTACTTGCAATTAGATTAGAATATAAAATAATTTTTCGAGTTCTAACCTCAAAACTTTTCTTCACCTTTCTCCTCATCTAAATATAAACGATGAATCATGCCTATGATTAGAGTTAATCAAACTAGAAAAGACTTGCTTCCAGCCAATACTTGCAGTATCAATACCATATTGTGCCTAACTTTTTACTAAATTCAGGAGATAAAATGCTAATCCCCGGTATTGGGAGTCCTCTTTTTAGTATATATATCTGATTTTTAAGTGTAAAGAATTCTCTGGCAATGGCTGCTGCCAACCAATTTTACCTTCATCCCATTTTCAGCAACCGTTTTTATTACCTTCGTGAAAAGCACTCCGGTATTTGCTAAGGAGTAAATCTTATTTGTATTATTAATACATTTTGACATGAGCAGAAACAAAATCTCTTCGTGTCATGTAGATGTCATAATATTGGCAGTTCAAAAATCCAGCCAAGCACGGATCATGCCCCAAAGTCATGAGCTCTATGATCTCCACCCTTTAAAAACCTTGAATAGTAGCATTATCTCCATATTGTTGAACATCACTAGGAACTCGATTCGTAAGTATTTTCTCTGTTGCTATACATACCATCCTGACTCAGCATTATTTTTCTGCCTTCTTCATCGTTAGATGTAGCACCATCACGATTATTCTTTGTGAGGATCTAAAATATGCGAGCACACTGTAGGGCAATATGCAATCCCTACCAAGTCTTTTTCCTTAACCCTGTGTAAAATTCTTTATCTACTTTCGCTAATCTTTCATAGCCTCCAAAAATTCAGCTTCACTAAGTAAATCTTTAAAAATTAATCTCGGCGCTATAGCATTTGTTCCTTCTTCTACTAACTCATGACCAAGTGAGTTCCTCAACCGGTTGACTCTCACGTACAAGCACCTCTTCTCTATTAATCTTTCTTGAATTCGATTTATACTAACATATTTTCAACTGAAGAGTAAAATCTTTATGTGATTGGTTAATATTGACCAATTCTTTGTTCAATGCCTTCGTTTCGGAGAGCAGGGCTTCACTTCTATCTTGATTTAGTTTAGCAACTTTTAACCAGTCTTTTTCTTCGTCGCTCAAATTATACCGGCGCACATTCATCTCCTCCAAGATTAAAGTATTTTTTAAACTCTTCAATGGTGAAAAGCGAGCTAAGTAAATACTTATATCTATCCATATTCTCTAGGGCATTCCCATACAAGCTTTTTAATTCATTAAGCTCTTTTTCCAGTTCACAAATTATCCTATTCTGCTTTTTACCAGTTCTTGCCTAAGTTCTTCTTTTTGCTCCTTATTCTTTTGCTCCATTCGGCTCCAACAAATGCGCCTGCCGCAATACCAGTGCGCCTCCGATAATTGTACCTGCTATAGGAACAACACTTCCCTGCAGCAGCACCAGTAGCAGCTCCTGCTACAGCACCAAAAGAGGCAACTCCAAGACCAGTCAAGCCGCCACAGCCACCCCGGTTCCTACCTCCTATAGCTCCTACAAGCGCACTTGGCAACCCCTGTTTCCTGCCAGAATGGATGTAGTAATTCCGTCTTAGAGCCATATTTGCTTTCACTAAGAAGTATACTCTTCACTTTTGAATTACTAATACTGTTTAATGTTCTACTCTTATCTTGAACATTTTTCAATTTCATTTAGTAAATCAAGCATATCCCCATACGTAATGTTCGCCATAAAAACGCGCCCCTATAAATGATTTTCATAAAAGTCTTGAAAAATAAATATACTTTGACCTAAATCTCCAAGACTGACACCTATATCTATATCGTTAATGTACTCTCCTATTATAACGCTATAACACTCAATCTTATTTTTAAAAATTAAGATTCACAGCTAAAATCACAAATACAACAAGGAGAACGTGCATTATATTACTTTATCATTGCCCTTAATATTCTTGCACTCTATCACATCTTCCATTCTAATGCATCCAACGTAATAGTTCGTTTTACGGTAGTTATTCCATAGTTGCCTCATTGTTTCATCATCAGAAATTTTTATTGATAACATCATCTATTGTCCCAATCAGCTCAATAGACCCCCTTTTCTTGCATGCAGCATAAAATGCAGCTTTCATTGTATCTTTTGTCAAGTAGTTTTGCATCTGCTCCAAGTAATACCGTATATCATAAAATCTCTCATTCTAGTATTCGCTTCTGCCCCTGCCATGATAGTTTGCAGCTTTTCCATGAAGCGTTTCAAATTGTAAGCTCAGATCAATTGATCTGTCCTCAATGATAAGTGGTAACTTATATTCAATCGCTCAGTGTAATCTCATCACCGGTTGAAATATCCATCTTAATGGTCTGCTTTTAGCTTATCCATGGTGCAGTCTATCATGAAAACGAACACCTTCATACTCGTGGCCTTCCATAATATCCTGCACCTTGGTTATATGAAATGAAAACTCATCCTCTAAGCCAATTGCCATTATTTCTTCCAAAAATTTTTGTGCTGAGCTTTTATTTAGTGGAAGTGATTTTGCAGTGAGTATCATCCATCCATAGTTGAACGCATATCAACGCCTCACCAAAGAGACAGAAGTCCTCCCTTTGAGTACAGTTATCTCTATACTTTGATAAAAGAAACTCTCTCCAAGTCTTTCCATCAGATATATTCTTAGCATTATCTGGGATTTGTCACTACTTCCCCCTGCTTTTATTTTTATCTTTTGCCTTTACAGCTGTAGCACTTTTCATCATAGTAATACCTCTGTATATTGTCTCACCTTATCCGAAATTCCATAGATGCGAGCATATTCCATGAGCTTATGGATATTTTGTCACTACCTGAAAAATAAGACCTCAAAGCCATCTGGAATACTTGAATATCCATTCTATTTTTATTCTTGATAATATCCATACAGCGCTCCTATCATAGATTCGTACTTTATTACCGGTAAGGTTTTCTCCTCTGTCAAGCCAAAGCTCTATCCATTCCGGTCTTACAGTATGAACTATAATACTCTTTATCTTTTAGATGTTTCGCATTATATCCTCGTCAACAGTAATCACCGGTGCAAAAGGTTCTCTATCGGAAAGATTATGAATATACAAAGCTGTCTCATGAGAAAAATAATTTTCTATTTCTAAGTTAGAATCAAATATAGTCTATCTTCCCATACATCAGGCAAATATATATACCAGGAGCCACCTTTTCCATCTCCTTCTTACGGACATAATCCAGAACTGCACTTTGTGATACTCCTTCATTTGAGCATCAATTAATCGAATATACCCATTCTGTTCTTCAAGTAATTGATCAAAGATATTTAACTTCGTTCATATGAGCACTTTCGCTATAATTTTTAAAATTTAGTAGCGAAAAGGTCAATACACTTCTCCTACAATATCCTGTTTATGTGGCGAAAAGGTAACTATCTATTCAGACCGTCTGTATTCTCCTATCCTTCAATTTTTGCCGAGATCATTTCCTTTCTTAGGACTGCCGCTAACTGCGATGCTGTGGCCGAAAGAAAGCTCATCATCATCAAGATAAGCAGTAAAGGAACCACCCGCTGTCACCCAAAGCAACCTTAGACTAATGGCAAAAACTTTCTTTCTGTAATTAAAGCAGCCTCTTCTTCAGATTCTGCCTGACTAGGCAAGTTTAGTAAGCTCTTTGGCAGCAAAATTACGCAGGTCCGCATCCATTTTTCCTGTTCCAAAACCATTGTTTTCAAAGCCTTTTTCGCCTTTGTTATTCCTACTTATTATCCTTATCTACGATATAAAGGAAAATGGATGCTTACTACAAAGCCAGGCTATATTTCCCTCGAAACTTTTAAGCAGCTTATCATAAGTTAGACTCACCCAGTACATCATCCTGCAAAATCACGGTTTTCTATACTCTATAAGCATTTCTTCAAGCTCAGGACAAACTGCATCCTCTTCAAGAATATCTACAACTAAAAATGGTTCTTACTAGGCAAGCTCCTCAGAACTTCCTCCAGCAGTTTCACACCCTTAGTTTTGTAAATGCTTTCCTCTTCAAACTGAAATGGAAGCTCCTCTTTGTCCATAACCGGAAATTCGAGTCCGTCCCTCTTCTTTATAGTAGTTCTCCTGTTTTCACAGTCTACATATACATAAATACTCATCCCATTCCCAAAACCCATTTCGAGACTTCCTCCGCCTCCTTCGTGCCTTAGGACAATGATTTCTCTTTCTTTTTCTCAAAAAGAATCTTCCATTCTGAAAGCGTCATTTTATTTCTGCGTCTCATATACTCCAGTAGGTTCATGCTTTTTCCTCCGATAAAAGCTGTTTATCCATCAACGGAAAAATGTTCCAACTTCTCAAATGTATTATTTGAAAATTCAAACGCAAAGATATGGCAATCATCAAAACTCTGCTCGCTTGATAAGTCACTGTTCCCTGATTATAGTCAATGATAGGTTTCCCCAGATTGTTTTTAACATCTTCTTTGCTTATATCTCCGTACATTTCCCTAAGGTCCAGGTAGATAAAGTCAATTATTCGATCCAAATTATCTTTTATAATTCTTTTGCTAATGCTTTCACCCTCTTTATATATTCTCCGGTAGGCTCTTCATCCCAAGAAAAAATCAAGTCATCATACTGATAAACGTACTGCTGCAGGCTTTCATCAAATTCCATGCTTTCCTCCATTCATTACAAATGATTTCAGCACTGATTCCTTTCGGATAAGCGTTTCCCTTATCGGACAAAATTTGTAGCTATCCCCTCTTCTTGCTCCGGTAAACCGTATTTTTCTTTTCCAAGGGCAATGCTCTTCATCAGGAAAGCCATATTTCGTGCCAATGTTCTCATGGTTTGCAGGCCTTCCAAATCTTCCTTCGCCTCTCCTTTTTCGCATCCGTGAACACTGTTCCAGTATTGACTGAGGCTACCGGCATTCCGCAGATGGTAAAATACTTATTCAATTCATCAAAGGTAGCAGATAAGCCGCCTCGTCTTGCCACAACCACACTGGCGCCCACCTTCATGGTCTTATCAAAATGCGTGCTGTAGAACAATCTGTCCAGACAGGCAACCAGGGTGGCATTTGCGGAAGCGTAATAAACCGGAGATGCCAGTACAAAGCATCTGCCGCTCAAACTTAACTGCCAGCTCATTTACCTGGTCATTGAAGACACATTTTCCATTCTTATAACAATAACCACAGGAAATACAGCCTCGTATATCTTTGTTTCAATCTGTACCACTTCTACTTCTATATTTTCCTGCTCAAATGCCTTTACCATCTCCGAGGGACACATGCTTGTATTACCTCCGACGCGAGGACTTCCGTTAATAATCAATACTTTCATGAATTGGTCTCTGACTTTTTGTATCTCCTGATATATGTATCTTCTGCTATGTACTTTCGTTATACATTTCTTGTTATACATTTTCTGTTATACGTTCTGTTATGTAGTTTCTATTACGCCCTTACAGTGATTCCTGAAAATCTCCCGCAATATCCTTCTCTAAAGGCGCCAAAGCCTCTTCCAGACCCTCATTTTTCCGCAACATGCTTTGCCATTTCATAGATTCTCTCTCATCAATTCCTACATCTTTGAGATGCCAGGAATGTTAATGGACTCAAGACATGTTGCATCAATCGCTGCTCTGCAATCTCAACTACGAGAAAGCATCATGCCAAATACATTTACGCTGTACTTTACAAAGCGATCACTGTCTTTTCATTTAAGATATGCTTCATCCATCTCGAGGTGATAATGGCATCCTCTCCATGGGTAATGTCATAGTAGGCGGAAAAGTGCATGCTCCATGCCGTAGAGACCAGCCTGACTGACTGTTTCAAGGGAGTAAAATCCGATTACAGCCCATAGGTGCAGCAAAGCATCATCTCCGCTCTGGCAGTGTAGTCTTCCGGATTTTTCCAAACATTTTCCTGCTGTTAATCATCAGGCTCTTTAGGCAGCCTCCATAAAACCGTCGTTTTAAGAGGGTAGAATCCTCGCAGAAATACTGCTCCATAATGTGATTCATCGCATCCGCACAGCCTGCTGCAGTCTGTTTCTTGGATACACTGAAGGTATAAAGTCGGATCCAGGAAAGAAACCGCAGGATAGAGACGGATCACCATAGGCCGTCTTATCATTGGTCTCGTTCTGAAATCACTCCCCGCATCATACTCACTTCCGTTGCGGAAAGCGTAATAATATCCACAATCGGTGCTGCCTTCGCTTTCACTATAGGTGATCAAATCCCAAAGGATCCCTCATATTTTGCTCCGGCAGCCGTACGGCCTTAGAGCAGTCAGGACACTTCCCTCCGACATCAAGGATGACATCATGTCCTTCTCTTCGATTTCACGCCATCAATACGCTCGGGTCATACTTCGGGTTCTGGTTGAATATCAGGAAGCTCATAATTTCATAGTCCTTTAAAAAGCTCTACCTTGTCATAAAGACCAATTTTTGATACTTCCGCTTCCGTAGCTAAGCAGAATCCTTTTTCCAAACTGCTTCATCACTTCCGGAAGTTCTATAACATCTTTTTCCAAAAATGAGTCTTGTGGGTGTACAATAATTAAAGTTTTGCATTTTGAACCTCCTGTTTTCTTTCATGCTGATAAAGAATAGACTCTCTATTTACTATATATATACTATAATCCTCACCCTATTTGATCCGATTCTTTTAATTGCTCCTTTATCCATTATTTTTGAAGTGTTCTTTACTGTTGAATCCGAACATCCTATCCTCTTAGCCATTTTCAACTCTAGTTTATTGATGGATTTTTCATATAGTATGTCAAGAATCTGTTTTTTCTCTTCCTTCTAATTTTTATTGGGTCATCTTGAACCGATAAAAACTTTCACTAATATGCGTATCTCTGTTATGCAGCTCATGCTTCTCATTTTAGAAGTAAGTTTCTAAGAAATTTTTCCAAAAATCTGTAGTCTCATAAATACCTTTTGAATGTTCGTATAATTGTGGCTCTACTAAAAGCATTTCTAAAATACCAAAATTTTTCAGCAAAACTATCATTTTTCGCATCAAATCCAAGCATCCTTAAATATTTAATAAAAGAATACGGCTGTTGTTCTGGTGTTCCTTCACAAAAAACATGAATCTGCCACAGCCTGAAATAAAAACCCGCCAAGTGAATTGTTTCATCAGACTAAGTCCATCATACTTAAAAATTTCTTTCTTGAGAAAAATCATGGTCCAATGTCTCATGAAGATTTGTCGCTAGAACCATAGGTAACAGTATCACCATCCAATACCCATTCCTTCTTGGTGATATTGTAGTCTCTAATTTTTCCTGCATGAGAATAAATTTCTGCAAAAATTCACGATGAATCGGAAAATGTACTGTATGGGCGAAAAATGAGCTTTATCAGAAAGTAACTGCAATTCTGGCAGAAACTTTGTCTGCTTCTTCCGTTCTCTCTCCGAATCTGAACGCTCTTTATCCTCATGTCTTCTATTAATCAGCGCTCCTGCTTCATCAATAGTGATTTCACCATCAATGCTCTTTTTGCAGTTTCATAAAAGATATTCCGATGGTTTCAAGCCATCAACGTCCTGTAAACCAATCGCGGTAGACCACGCCTGTCCCAGTTCTTTTTCGTGTAGGCGGTAAGTTTCTTATATATTCATCGAACGGATCCTATATCCTTCATCATCATCCTCCGATTTCCTTTATTCTTCTTGAGCGCTATGCTTTTAGATTATATTGAGCATTCAACGTTTGCAAATCCAATTGTGGTATCAGTGGCTATGCAAATTGTGCTATCAGCGCTATACATAAAATAAACCCGCCATCCTCTGCGGATAGCGAACTATTTTTACAAATACTTATTAAGCCTGTAGCCTCTTTACGCAAAACTCTTTTTGCACTCCCTGTACGGTAAAGCTCTTCTTAGTGCAGCAAATACTTTTTACTGCAGCTCTTATGTGCAGGTAAGCCTTTCTCGGTCTTCCGCCCTCTCGTAAAGCTTCTCTGATGCCGAAAATGCATCTCCTGCAATGCGCCAGCCCTACGTTGTGCATCTCGCTCGGCTGGTCATACTCTCTTGCCAGGGAAGAAAAGCCCTCGATATAGGGTTGTTCTTCGCGATGTTGTATGCCTTGGCAATCTGGTCAGCCTGCACATCTTCGTTCGTGGCATTGAAGCCCTGCTCGAAAGAATCAAGTGTCTTACCTTGCCATGGTTCCGTCACCGGCTTCTGCAAATAGTCGGTTAAAACATTGATGTTCTTCATATTGATAATCAGAGATCCTCGCTGTTCGTTGCCTCTGAATCATCCTCGAAGTTCGGATCAGCCAGTCCCGTGGATAGGTGTGCCGCGATACCGTGAGTCAAGGTCACGAAGTCTGTCTACGAGGGCGAAGAAGGTCCTTGCCTTATAGTATCCGCCGGACGGAGAATGCTCTGTCCATACATAGTCAAACGGAATATACACATTGGCAGAAGGATTGTTCTGCTTAATAGCGGTGTACCAGATACGGAAAGCATGAGCATACTGGTCAGCATAATTCTCGATGCTGCTGTGCGGTGTATAATTCCATGCATTCGGTAGTTGATTTCGTTTCCGATTACCCAGTTGTCGATGGAATCTTGCATAAAGAAGCAAAACGGTTTTGCAAGACGGGTGGTTGCATCGATACCTGCCTGGCTTGTCACGTTAAAGCCATAGTAGTTTGCTTCCTGTCCGGTAATGCCTGCCGGAAGAGACTGGGGTTCCGGATTGTTTCTCGGCGTATTCAACATGATTGCCGTTACGCTAACACCGTGCGCCTTCGTATTACGGAAGTTGTCCATGAAGTTCTGCTCAAAATTGGTAAAGTTATAAATGATGTGTTTTACACCAAGATCACTTACAGAGTGTTATTGAAAAGAGGTGTCTGGTAGCCAACTTTTCTTGGAACCGATTTGGAAAATACGGACTATCTTCACTGCAGCAGCCACCTGCTTGGTCTGCGCTAACTCCATTTTTCCGTCCATGCGCCATCTCCGTTTACCTGATATCCATCCGGTGTAGTGGTGCCGGTCAGGATATAGCCGCTATTTTCGCAAAATAATAGCACTCAGCAACACCGTCACGGTTCCGTCTGCACCAGCTCCATCCGTTCTGAAGGTAAGTTCCATTTTCGTTGTCGTACCACCAGCCGATTGCATCTTTCTTCCATGATCCTGCAAAGGCTGTTAAGCTCATTGTCAAAGCCTATTCCGGGCAACTACGACAGCAGTTAACCATTTTTCTTCATACTCACTCCTTATGAATTCATTTTTGTTCCCATACTATCGACAAGTTTCGAGAATTCCACTAGTCCTTTTGTCAATCTCTGCTTATTATCGCAGATAATCCGAAAAAGAAACTTATTTTTAATTTTTCCATATTTTTATCAGATGTCCTGAAAATGCCATGAAAATATTTTGCCTTGCAGAATACTTTATTTTCGAGAAAGGAGTATATATGCTAAAAAGAAATTTAAGGTTTACGACGGCATAGTTACACTTGACCATCCGTTACATTCCCGGAGGAAGGACGCTATTCCATGAACAAATATTCCATGAACAAAAAGGAAAGAAAAAGAATACTCTCTTCTAAGAGCCTGCACCATTCCTTCAATCTCTTTGCTCCGTTTCTTCTCGTTCTCCTGCTTTTCCTCTTTTTCCATGCTTTTTCCCCTGAAAGAGGGAAGATTATGGTGTTTTCCTGGGAATATCCATGAGTTCGATACCGAAGAGGGGTTGACTTCCGACGATAAAGGAAACCGACCAACTTTATTTCTTGCCAAATATAAGACTGTTATCCTCTCCGGGAAGTTTTACCAAAAAGACCTGCAGTACCTATCGGGCAGGTACCAAGTCCTATGCCTACATCAATGTCGGAGCCCTGAAGAATATGATCCGGGTACTTGCGATTTAAAAACTCGCTCTCGCTCCCTACGAAAATTGGAAAGATGAGTCCTGGGTGGACGTTTCCGATACGGACTGGCAAAATTACATTACAGATCGCGGAAAGAGATTGCAGAGCTTGGATTTGACGGCTTCTTCTTAGACAATTTTGATGTCTACTACCTTTTCCCGGAAGATTTATCAGGGGTTTAGACGCTGTATTAGGCGGTTTGCAAAACACAAAAATGCTGATTATTTTTGAATGGAGGAGATTCTTATGTCAGTCGAGCCATAGAAGAGAATGCCACCGATCTCCTCTTTCAGGGCGTGAATCAGGAAGATGTTTTTACCGCCTATCAGTTTGATACGAATACTTCCTCCTTACAGACAGCGACACGCGGAGCTACTCATCAGGACTATCTTGAAAAGGCAAAAGATGCCGGACTTTCCGTCCATATCTTGGAATATATGGCAAATAAGGAGCTTAGCAAAGAGTCTCCTCCTATTGCAAGGAAAAAGCATTTTCAATGGTACAATGCACCGGATATAACCGAAGGAAAAGCATAAAACTCTCCCGATAAAGAAGAGTTTTTCTCGGAATGACAGGACTTGAACCTGCGGCCTCTTGACCCCCAGTCAAGCGCGCTACCACCCTGCGCTACATCCCGCAACGTTCTCCAATATACCTTATTCGAATCAGATTTTCAGTTCTTTTAAAAGGGGCCCTTAAGGCCCTCTTTTACTTTCATGCCGATTGCCGTTTGTAAAAACCGGATTTATAGGACAAAAACCGGCGGCAAGGCCTTTTAAAACATCAGATTCTTTTGCGTTATTCTTTATGAATTCGTCGTAGTTTCCCTTCCGTCTTTCTTCCGCGGTACTCGTTTCCGTGGAGGCCTCTGTCTCCGTAGTGGATTCATTGCTTAAAATCTTCTCTTCCGCCTTGTAGTTGGAAAGATTCTTGCTAACTACTGTCGTTCTCAAGCTGTCCAATGTCTCGAAACCGTCCAAGTAATACTTTGTGGTAAACCATGTACCTACACCGGTATCAATCACAAAGCTGTTGTAAATGGTATTCATATCGTTTACATCCACACTTACTCACCGTTGCCCTCATCCATATATTTTCAAATCCGCCTGTTACATAATAGCTGTAATCCTGTACGAAATTGTTTTTCCGGAAGGTTGATACGAATGTTCACTTTATATACAGGATAGAAAACATTATGCTTATACGTGAATGAGTCCTTTGCCGTTAAGAAATAGTATCCCTGATATTCCGCACTGACAAGCTCTACCGTCTCACCTTCTCTTGCAATATCACTCGTAATCAGGTCTTCCACTTCCTTCTTCATACTGTTCAGAAGAGTATCATCTACCTGCGCTCCGGACTGAATATAGGAAAGAAGTCCTTCTACGGTATATACCTTCTCGGTTTCCTTGGGTGCTTTACCGGTTTTCTGAATGATCTTATCCAGATATTCCTCAGGCTCACCTTGACTGTCACCTTGTCCCCATTGGAAAGGCCTTCCTGCGGACTCACAGAAAAATAGAATCCCTTTAGAACCGTCCATGATCCCTTGCTTCCCATTGCGCAAAACCGTCCGGTGCAGTTCCTGTAAATTCCATCTTTGAGGTTTTCGAAAGCGTCAAAAGCTCTCTATCTTTTTCCAGGTCCTTTACCGTAAATTCCTTTGCGGAATCCTGAATTTTCACTTTGAACAATTCTTCAATATTGTCTTTATCCAGATTCCATGTTAAATGAACCTTGTCATCATTTTTATACTTGCCGTTTTTCCGTCCAGTTCCTGAGCACCGGAAATATAGTAATCGTATGCAAATTCTTCGGCAGTGTAATCATCCAAAAATCTCATCGGTCAGACCGCTCTTCTCTTTTCTTGACTTTGATTTTTTCTTTTTATAGTCCTTCAAGAAGGCTTCTTCATCAAACTTAACTTCCGCTTCCCCATATCCCTCATATCCGGAAAAATTGACAGATATATACTTATCCAAATCAACCTTTACACGTCTTTGGAAAAAGGCATAGCCAAGACCAAGTACTAAAAGCATGAACAGAATGACAATCACGATAATCACTGCAGAATGGCTCTTTTGCCGTCTCCGCCATTTTCTATGCAGTCTTTTTGCTTCTTTTGCCGGCTTATGCCCATTGACATTTTTCTTTGATTCGATCCGCGTGAAAATTTCTCTTCCGCCTTCTCCACAACTGTTTTCAACTTTCTGCTCAGCCTGCCACAGCAGCCTGTTGTACCGCCATTTTCACTTCAGTCGCAGTCTGTTGCACTACCGGTGCTGCCTCGCTCTACCTTTTGTGTTACAGCTTCTTCCGCCTTTCTCAGCAGCGTCTCTTTCACAACAGGCACTCGCCTGCTCTACCTTTGTGTTACAGCTTCTTCCACTTTCTCAGCAGTCTCTTTCACAATAGGCACTGCCTGCTCTACCTTTTGTGTTACATCTTCCACTTTCTCAGCAGTCCTTTCACAGCAGGCACTACCTGCTCCGTCGTATGTTCAAGCTCGCCGACAACAGCTTACCGCTTCCGCGGCACTTTGCTCTTGAGCGCTCTCGAAAGCCATCTCTTCTGTATTCGACGGCGGTTCAACTCTGAACACAGGCTCAGGCTGTGTTTCCTCCTGCACAGATGTCTGCAGGCTCTGCTTGTACGCCTTCCTGTGCGGATGTTTCCCTGCCCTACTTGTGTATCTTCCTGCACGGAAGCTGTCGAATCCGCTCCTCCAACCTCGTTTCGAGGTCGTATTCACAACTTCATTCTCATTCTTTTCCTCTGCACCCATTCAAGCTTCCTCCTATTCAAATGATGAAACTAACATGAAAAATCATATCATTTTAATGTCATTTTTACAATGGTTAAGTTTTCATCACTCCAGGAATCGTTTCAAGGAAAGAAGGACGAATTTCTTCTTGTTTCATCAAATTTCTTCTTGTTTCATCAAATCAGCCGTTAAGCTTTTCTTTTCTCTTCAAACTCCCTTAACGATGATAAAAGCTTCTTTACTCAAGGGATACATCACAAGGAGATTAAAAATAGTCATGAAGGTCCGATTCCGGCATCCCTAAATCCCAAACCACGGTGTACTGGGCAAGACCGCCGACAAAGAGCATAAACTAAGTGCAAAAATCTTATAGGCTGTCTGAAGCTCGAGTTGTCCCCAAAAGATAGGAAACATTGGAACGCATAGAAAAAGGATACCGAGGAAGGTCGAAAAACTGAAGAGCCATAAAATCACGGCGATAAAGATCTTTCCACAGCGCCAAAGTGGTAGTTCGTTGCCATCTGTAAAAATATCCATCCTGCGGATCTTAATCCTTACCTTCCGAGTCAGCAGCATGATAAAGGCGGTGCAGGAGCAGAGGATAATGGTATCAATGAACACCGATTGCCTGAAAAGTCCCATTTTCACGGATGATCCGTATCGGCTGCTGCTGCAGCCTGCAAGGTGCGGAACCCGAACCCGCCTCATTGGAGAAGAGCCTCTTTTCACACCGTTCATAAGCACTGCCGCAAAGCCTCCGGAAACGATTTGTCTGAGTCGAACGCCTCGAGAAAAATCCGCTCAAAAACATGCGGGAGTGCCGGTAAATGCGTCAAAATCTACAAAACGGTCATTGCAAAATATAAGCCCTGCCATAACGGAACAATCACATCCAGGACACGTGCTGTTGCATTTTTCCGAAGGACAATCACCGCTGCAATAAGTACCAGAAGAATACTGAAATGAGGGCTTCGAAGAAAGCATTTTTCAAAAGGCGGAAGACACGGAATTCCCGATAACCTGACTGATTCCAGCCAGCAAATCAGACCGGAAAGTGCAAAAAGTGCAGCGACAATGCTTCTTCTTCGGAATACCCCTCTTCCAGCTTTTCTCCCGGTTTTATTGTGAAGAGATCATGAATATAGTGAGCAGGGCTGCACGGAATCGCCGTAGAGCGGATCCTTCCTCTTATGGAGCTGTGCCAGCGTCGCCTCAACAAAGGCAGTAGAAGAACCGATCAGCGCGGTGATCCACATCAAAAATACCGCACCGGCACCGCCGCCGGAAGTGCCGCAACAACGCCCACAGATTCCCCACCGACTCTCGTTGCCGTGGAAACAATCAGCGTCTGAATGCCGGACAGCTTTTCCTTGGAAAGATCGCCCTGCATCTTTTGCATCCGGCTTTTCAATGAGCACGGATATCATTTCCCGAGCATACGAATCGGCAGAAACTTTGTACGAAGAGTATACATCCGGCAGGAATGAGTAAAACGCCATGGGAGAAAGCCCCAAGGTACTTCCGCCCGGAAGCGGAATCTTGAGCAATCCCCAGAAATCCGCCATAAATTCGATTACAAATGATTCCATTTCAATACGCTGCATTTCACCCTCCCATTTCCTTTGCATTTCAAATAGCTAATCCCGCGTTCGCTTTTTCACTTTGACGCTTTTATGCGTCTATGCTTTATGTGCTAAAAGTATTTTCCAAAAGAAAAAGCACTTTTGTGCTTCTCCGAGTATAACGTATCAAAGCAATTTCTGGCAAGCGGATTCGTAAAGTTTTTCTCGCCATTTCATTTTTATTCGGTCTCCTCCCGATTCGGTTTCTTCCGAATAAAGATTAACCTAGACTTTCTTCGAGTAAAGGAATTATAGTTGTTTTTGGTTCCTCAAACGAGATACCGCACGCTTTGCGACGATATTCGTTATGAATTATGCTGTTTTTCAGCTCCTCAATAGAGAAATATCCGCAGGAAGCCATTTCACCGTATTCAACTCTTCCTTCTTAAGCCAACGAGCGTCTGTTGCTTCCACCAATTTGATTTCCCCCGATAAAACGGAGCAAAAATAGCAGTGCATAGTAAGGTGAAATTTCGGATAGTCATAGTCCAGCACCGTACATTTTTCTTCTATATTGATTTCTACTTGCAGCTCTTCCCGAATTTCCCTCCTATAAGCTTCCTCCAAGCTTTCCTTGGCTCCACCTTTCGGAAACTCCCAATAGCCTTTAAACTCTCCATATCCTTTTTCTGTAGCGAAATGGTATTCGCTTTTCTGAAAATTGCCGCTACTAACCTCTATGTTTTTCATCGTTTTCTCCTTTTTCTATTATAAGCACGGATGCTTTTTATCGACTTTTCTTATCAGGTTTTATTGTTATATAAAATACGAGTCAGGGTTTACATTCACCCTAACTCATATTTTGTATAACCTTTAACGAAGACTATCTATTCTCTATTTCATGTCCTGTAGAGAAAAATAGAATCGATATAGCTACTAATGTTATTGACAAAGGCAACGCCCCTAGCAATTAATGCTTCTGCAATATAATTACTAAATAAACATAATTGTACTAGATATATAATAATTAATGCAAAAGCTTACTCCCAAAACAGCATTTACAAATATAAACAATGTTCTTCATAGCCATACCTCTCGATCTTCAGAATAACTACTAGTTTTTCCAGTTTCTATTTGTTATGCTTATCCTTATTCTCGACCTTTTTGCCTAATCTATGTTAGGATAAACCTAAAGGTTTCCTGTATTCCGCAATTCTGTTATTCAAAAATGTTGCCTCTTTCCTTTGGTTAACCAGTTAACCAGAACTGTTGTCAACGATTAATGTTTTATAACTTGCAAAATTACCGAAAAATCCGCTCTTGCACCATAAATACTTGCATGCTATACTTCCGTGAATATTGACAAAAGATGGGTTATAGTCTGCAGCTTGGTCTGCAAGTTTATTTCCATAAAAGGGTGGTTTTCATGAGAATAGCAAAAATAAGCTTTTAGTAATTTGTGTAATTTTAGGCGTTGCCTTGTCTGCCATTATCCTTATGCAGGAAGGAAAGAGTGACGGTTTGGAGCTTTATCCGGTTCTACCGACACCTATTGGCGAGAAAAACAGAGGGTCGTTCTAGAAGGCTTAGAAAAGTTTGCAAGTTCGGTACAGTCGCATTTTTGCGGTTGCTTTACTGGATATTATTTGGTAAGACTCTTTTCCACCGTTTTTAAGCCTGCAAGTTTTGCAGGCTCTATTCTGTAAAACGAGATACCGCACGCTTTGCGAGCGATGCTTGTTATGAACAAGATGTCTCAGGCTTCGCCTGCGCCACTTGTTAAGATGAGCAGCATGCGAAGAGCAAAAGATAAAATTAAAGAAAATTATTTTTAGACATCGAAAAGGACAGCTTCTCTTCCGAAAATGAAGGAGAAAGAGCTGATCCATTTTTAAGGATTCCAAAAAGAAGAAAAAGACTTCACCGCTCTTTTAGAAGAAATGGTAGAGGAAGGTCTGCTCTCTTTTTCCGCTAAAGAAAGGGCGGCACTCTTCTTTAGCTGCTAAACCGGAAGAAAAGGGACAGTAAAAGCTTCCATGCAAAAGAGCGGACTCAAGGGTGTCTATTCCAAGGCAAGGCTTCGGCTTGTGAGCCTTTCGGAAAAGGAGCTCGATGACATTTACATCGAAAGGTTCGAAGGAAATGCCATGGACGGAGACACCGATGCAGATCCTTATCACAAAAGGAAAAAGCAGGGTAATTCCAGTGCCGAGGAAAAATCGTAAAAGTCATGAAACGCGCTGTAACGGAGGTGCTCGGACTTGTGAAGGAAAGGCGGGAAGGGCTCTTCCTCTTTCCGGACAATCAAAAGCTCCCTTCTCCTTCTATATTCAGCCGGGAAAGGCATGACGTACCGGGGGACAGGTCATGGCAAAAATCCTCTCCTACGGCGGAATTCAAAAGGAGGAAAAAGGGGAAGTCGGGGACGTTCTCCTATTCCCCGGAAAGAGGTCCCTCCTCTCCTATCCTGTTTGCGGTGTTACGGAAGTGCTTGGTGCAAGTACGGAGCCGGGCGTGGATGTGCTCTCCGTTATTCGTGCATTTTCTCTTCCGGAAGACTTTCCGGAGGAAGTAAAAGCCGAGGCTGCTGCGATTCCTATGGAAGTGCCGGAGTCTATCCTAGAATTCGAAGACAAGAAGAGATTCCGCGCTCACTACGATTACCATTGACGGAGAAGATGCCAGGACTTGGACGATGCTATCTCTTTGGAATATTTTTCCGGAGAACTTTACCGCCTCTATGTGCATATCGCCGATGTCACGGAATATGTAAAGGAGGGTTCTTCACTGGACTTGGAGGCCTTGGAGCGAGGAACCTCCGTATATTTAACGGACAGAGTGATTCCCATGCTTCCGCGAGAGCTTTCCAACGGCATTTGCTCTCTGCATGAGGTGTGGACCGTCTGACCCTCTCACTGCATCATGGACTATAACGAACGGGAGGACAGCTCTCCCATGAAATCTGCCAGAATCATTTTGCTCCGATAAGAGAATGAGCTATACGGGTGTGACGGCAGTTTTTGGAAAAAGAGTCAGCGCACAGCTTCTTTAGGTGCAGAGAATAGCTTCCGTAGCTTCTTTAGATATGGGAAAGAGAAACAGAAAAACTGAGAGGTTCTTCCTCTATCTCCCCTTTAAGGACTTGCTTCTTCATATGAGGGAGCTTTTCCCGTCTGCTTCGTCATAAGCGTGAGCGTGGCGGGCTGACTTTGATTTTCCCGGGTCAGATTATTTTCAACGAAAAGGGCAGTGTGCGAAAGTGCTCCGTGATCCGCGAAGAATCCCACTAAAATTATCGAGATTTCATGCTTGCAAATGAGACCGTCGCGGAGGAATATTACTGGAGGATATTCCCTTCCTCTACCGTGTGCATGAGCGACCGGACTTTGACAAATGGCAGGAGCTTTCACGGATTCTTTCAATTCTCCATTCTCCTACGCGCGAAAGACCCGGACAGCATCCGTCCGAAGGCTTTACAGGATTTTGGAGACGATTAAGGGAAAGGAAGAAGAAATGATGCTCAGTAATCTCATTCTCCGCTCCTTAAAACAGGCAAAATACAGCGTGGAATGCGGAGAGACATTCGGACTTGCCAGTAAATGTTACACCACTTCACCTCTCCGATCAGGCGTTATCTGACCTCCAGATTCACAGAATCGTTAAGGAGAACCTGTTTCTCAGGAAAAATGCGAAGCGCTACGCCCACTACGGTCGTATTTTACCCGACGTAGCCATGCAGAGTTCCCTTCGCGAAGCGCCGAGCAGATGAGGCGGAGCAGGGATTGCATGAAGTTGAAAGAAGTGCCAGTACATGAAGAACTTCCTCGGGAAAGTTTTCCCGGGACCATTTTCGGTCTTACAGTACGGCATTTATGTCACTTTTGGAAAAGCGGAATCGAAGGCATGATTCCGCTTCGCATGCTCGAATGACGACTATTTTTGTTTTATAGAGAAAGAACTGATAACGAGAGGCGAGAAGCGGAAAAACCTTCGTATCGGTGACAGTATCTCTGTTCTGGTGTATGCGTAGATACTGGAGCCGGACTATCGACTTTGTGCCGGCCCCGGAGTGCCGGAAGTAAAGCCGAATTACAGAAAGGAAATATAAATGGGAGACAGCATTAAGCAAATCGCAAACAACAAAAAGGCTTTCCATGATTTTTTCGTGGAGGAAAGTCTGGAATGCGGCATTCAGCTTTTCGGAACGGAAGTCAAATCTCTCCGCCTCGGACAGGCTTCCATTAAGAGTCCTTCTGTCAGATTCGGAAACAGAATGTTTTATTGTTGGCATGCATATCAACCCCTATGAGCGAGGAAATATTTTCAATAAAGATCCGCTCAGAGATAGGAAAACTCCTTCTGCACAGGAGGAAATTGACCGCCTGCTCGGAAAAATCAAGGAGCAGGGCTATACTCTTATGCCCCTTCGCCTCTACTTTAAAGGTAGCCTCGTAAAGCTCGATATGGGGCTTTGCCGCGGTAAGAAGATATACGATAAACGGGAGGACATGAAGAAGAAGTCACAAAGAAGGGGAACTCGAGAAAGAGTTGAAGGCGAATATTCGCGTGTAGTGAAGGATTGCAAAAAGAATATTATGATTCCACATTTTGCAGGCATTGAAGCAGGGGCACGCTCCCGCTAACCTCGCCACGTAGTAGTACTAAGCTTCAAGCATCGCTACTGCTCGCTTTCAGCAAGTACTAACGGGCTCAGATTGCCCCTTGCTTCAATGCCTGCAAAATCGTGAATATGCCATTCCATATATTCTTTTGCAATGTTATAAACGTTCAAATTCAACGAAAAGCCATGGAACATTTTGATCCACGGCTTTTTTGCTATGCATTTTAGGAGTACAGTTCTAAAATATCTCTTTCACTTAAGTATAGACCTTTTCCGATATGTTCTTGGTAAAGCTGTGGAGGCTCGGCACTTACAGAAAACAAAGTAAATGGGCAAAAAGATTATCCCACAGTCTTAGGTATTAAACAAACACGCTCTCGCTAACTTCGTATGTAATAGATATTGGAACTTTTACTCTTACTTTTGTATTGTAGAGCAAAAATAAAATTGCCATAGATAGTAATACCACAGATGGTAATGCGCTTGCATTAAGGCCTCTAAAATATATCGCCGAACACATATCTTAACTAGATACATCGTGATAAGTAAAAAGCTATCAACAAAACAGTATTTACAAATATCTGTCTCTAACTCTGTAAATCTCCAGAAAAACGACGAATAACCAGCGCTTTAAACGCCGGATTTCTTTTATGTGTTGTAGAACTGCAGATTTAAAAATAACCATTCACTAAAAATATAGACCTCCTCCGATATGTTCTTGAGTAAAGCGTTTTGGAGGCTCCGGCACTTGCAGAAAATACGGGCAAAAAGATTATCCCACAGTTTCATAGGTATTAAAGCAAGGGGCAATCTGGGCCCGTTAGTACTTGCTGAAAGCGAGTCGAGCGAAGCCCTGAAGCTACATACTTACGAAAGAACAAACTTTCATCAGAAAAGTCTGTCCGATACAAGACCAACTTCTGAAGGAAGTTGCTTTATGAACAAAAGTGAGCAATGAGCTACCAAACCCATGCTCAGTCAGGCGAGTTGGAGAGCGTGCCCCTGCTGCAATGCCTATGAACCGGGATGAAATTACATATCCTTAACTTCACCTCCCCTATTTTCTCCAGTGCATTAAGTAAATCCCTCTCTTATTGATTTCTTCTTCACTCAAGGTGTGATCTTTTTGCCTAAGCTGACATTGTAGGAGAGGACTTACAGCCGGCAGAACCTGCCGCCTTCGTAGATGTCGAGAGTTCCACCTTCTCAAGGAGCGGAGATGCCGCTCACGAATCGCGTCTTCCACCTCTCCGGCAGTCACATTAAGCGGTACAAGGAGGAGAAATCATGAGACACTGCCGGGAACTTGGCAACCAGCGTATACTTTTGTGATCTCCCGCCAAAGGGTATACTTCCTCTAAATCAAGTACCGCCATAGGCTCTTCCTTCAAATCAAAGTTCTTTAAGACATCCGGATGAATCTCTCCCCATTGTTCAGTACTTTTCCTTCGTAGAGGATGTTGGCCTTTCTGCCCGGATGGTAGTAGGGTTTTTCACAGTTTCCGTCATAGCGGAAACGACCGTTTAGACCGCAGTGTGTGAGAAGCTCTTCAATTTCTCCTTTCAGGCTAAAGAAATCCCCTCTCCGATAAAGCCGAGAGTCGAGTCTGTACGCTCGTCCGGAAGCTCAGTCGAGGGCAGGCTCTTTGGAATATAGAGTTTTAGCCATTTCAAGCTTTACATCTTTATTTTTTATGACGGTTATTTAAGCTCAGTGCCTGCAACATTCCCGGAACGGAACTGGTACGCATAACGGAGAAGTCCTCTCCCAAGGGATTGGAAATCATAATCTGCTGCCACTCGGAAGCATTTTCCGGAAGGAGTAACTTCTCATAAACCTTCTTCGACTCAAAGGAATGAAATAGCTTTCGTTGTACCGAGTGCCTCGGCCAGTGGCGACGCGATTCAAAAGCCAGTTCGGATGCATTTCCTCCCACGGTACCGGACAAAGGAAGTGCTCGGAGATCTTGTCATATCCGTAATATCGAGCCACTTCTTCCGCAATATCCGCCATTCTCTCCAGGTCCTGTCGGAGAAGTCGGAATCTACAAGCTCCAGACTGTCTCCTTCACCTCGGTTTGAATCTCCAAAAGGTAACAGATAAGCTTTTGCATTTCTTCTCCACTTAGATGCCCCAATAAATTATTGATTTCGGAAATGGATACGGATAAATGCTTCTCTTCCTTCTTTACCGGATAGCAGTCTACCATGCCGCCCACCACTTCTCCGCAGTGGGTTCTTCGATTAAGGTGCAGGCTCTGTCCATGGCCATTTCGCAAAGATTCGGGTCTAAGCCCTTTTTCAAAATAAGAAGCATCGGTGCGAGAGTCCCAGCTTTCTTCCGGAGAAGACGGATATTGGTGCCAGTTAAAAGCAAAGCCGCCTCCAGCACCACTTTTTCACCTTATCGGTAATCATGGAATTTCTCTCCGCCCATGATGCCGCCAAGGGCGATAGTCTTCTCTCCATCCTTGATGCACAAAATAGAGGTCGAGCTCATGTTCCACGCCGTCCAAGGTCACGAACTTTTCCTTATCTTCGGCACGCTCTATGCGAATCTTTCTTTCCACTGATGTCTTCGTAGTCAAAGGCATGCATAGGCTGTCCGAGCTCCAGCATCCATGGTTTGTGATATCCACGAGTTATTGATCGGACGAATACCGGCAGTCCGAAGACGAATCTGCATCAGGAGGAGACGGCGCAAAACGCACATCTTTTAATAAGGCGTGCAGTGTAACGGCTGCAAAGCTCGCTGTCCTTTAATTCTACAGTGAGATAGTCGGAGCTTCTCTTCGTTTCCCACCTTCTTGATTTCCGGAAAATGAAATGCCTGTCCGAAAGGCTGCCCGCTTCTCTTGCCGGTCCCACTACGGAGAAGCAGTCCACACGGTTCGAGGTAATCTCATACTCGTGAAGAATATCCCGAAATCCGAGGGTGCCGGAGCATCTTCTCCCACAGGTGTTCCTTCCGGGAAAATGTAAATGCCTCTTTCCGGTGCTTCCGGGAAGAAGTTCCAGTCACTTCCGAGCTCCTCGATAGAGCACATCATCGAAGGATTCCACACAGCGGAGCTTTCCGTTATGAATGCTTACGCCGCCCTCCGGGTGCTTTCCTTCATGATCTACCTTCACCTTACGCCGTCTAAAACGACCGGCCTACCTGCCCCTCTTACATTCGGCGCTCGTTACAATCTGCAAAGTCTCTTTCCCGATATCTGACAGATTGCAGGTGGATCGGAATCCTCATGCTTCTTCCGGAAGAATCTTTCCTGTCACAATCTCCAGATTTTTCCCCGAGGTCTTCCATCGTTTCTACCTTATTGCCGACCAGGGTCATTCTGTCTCGAAATCTTTTTCCCCGATGCGGAAAGCCCGAACATATGCTTTTTAACAATTCATGGATGTATTCATCTTCAATCCCCCATAAAACTGCTCTAAGAAGCGCAGATCATTTTCCATAAAGTAAACGCATATCATCGATTTCGTACTTCAGAAGTGCGATACGCTCAAGGCTCACACCGAAGGCAAAACCGCTGTACTCGTTCGGGTCGATTCCGCAGGATTCCAGCACCTTCAGGTGCACCATACCGCAGCCTAAAATCTCAATCCAGCCTCTGCTTTACAGAAACGACAGCCTTTTCCCTTACACTTAAAACAGGAAACATCCACTTCTGCGGAAGGCTCCGTAAAGGAAGTAGGGTGCGGACGCAACTTCAAAGTCTTCGTATCCTGTCCGAAAAGGCTCCTTGGCAAGGGTCCAGCGTGCCCTTTAAATCGGAAAAATGGATATTTTTATCAATGACCAAACCCTCCACCTGATGGAAGGAAGGGAATGGGTCGCATCCACTGCGTCGGAACGGAACACTCTTCCCGGACAAATCATGCAAGTGGCGACATTGTGGGTTTTCCATATATCTGGCCTGCACGGAGGAGGTCTGGGTTCTTAAAGAATATTGCTGTTGATATAGAGAGGTATCCTGTTCATCCCTTGCAGGGTGTCCTTTCGGAATACTCAGTTTTCAAAGTTATAACTGTCGTACTCTCCCTCAGGGGCCTTCCACAACTTCATAGCCCATGCCGATAAAGATTTTTCCACCTCTTCCAAAGCAGAGTATTCGGATGCGCGTGTCCGTAGCGAATCTTCTTTCCGGGAAGTGTCACATCAATCGTTTCGCAGAGCAGGCATCCTGTAAGAGCACGCTCGAGCTCTGCCGCACGCTCCTTGATTTCCTTCTCAATTTTCTGAGAAACTTCATTTCCGCTGTCCGAGCCGGCCTTTCTTCGGCACCTAAGTCCTTTAAAGCCTTCTTCGCCTCCGCAAGTTCACCTTTTTCCCTAAAAATGGGTACAATTTCATTAATGGAATTCATATCCATGGCAGACTAAAACGCTCTTCTGCCGCCTTTCCGATTTCCTCGAGATTGAATGTGTTCATTTTTCCTCCCTTTATCTTAAATTAATAATTTTTCCTTCGGGAATCGTCAGCGCTTCAGCTTTTTGCGATTCTACGCCTCGGCTTTTTCTTTCTTTTTCCTGCGGAATCGTCGCGCTCCCGCGCTTCTTGATTCTCGCCTCAACTTTTTCTTTTCTTTTTCCTTTACGGATCGTCAGCGCTCGCCCTTCTTCGATTCTACGCTCGCTCCTTTTTCCTTTGGAATCAGTTCCCGTCGCTTTCTTCGATTCCTACGCCTCAGCTTTTTCTTTTCTTTTTCTCCTTTACGGAATCGTCAGCGCTCGCGCTTCTTCGGTCCTACGCCTCGGCTTTTTCTTTTCTTTTCCTTTACGGATCGTCAGCGCTCCGCGTTTCTTCGATTCCTACGCCTCGGCTTTTTCTTTTCTTTTTCCCTTTACGGAATCGTCAGCGCTCCGCGCTTCTTGATTCCTACGCCTCGCTTTTTCTTTTCTTTTTCCTCGGAATCGTCAGCGCTCCGCCTTCTTCGATTCCTACGCCTCGGCTTTTTCTTTTCTCCTTTTACGGAATCGTCAGCGCTCCGCCTTCTTCGATTTCCTGCCTGCGTCACTCTCGAGACCATCGTCTCTTCGTGCTCATGCAGGGCGTGCCATCAAGTCCTATCCCTCTTGCAAACCGGTTTTGCAACGGGGATAGGGACTTCTCTTTTGTAAAACTAAAAATCTCCGTCTGCAAATGCAGACGGGGACGAGTGTTCGCGGTACCACCCTGATTCCTGATTTCTTTTCAGGCTCTCTTTATGCTTAACGCAGTCTCACGGTTTTCTCTCCTTGAATTTCAAAAAACTGCTCCGGTGGGAATATTCAAAAGCGCTTGGGAAGAACTTGCAGCCTGTGATTCTTCTCTCTATGCTAAGCGGACTCCTTTTGTACTGTGCACCTATCGCATTTCCCCGAAGTATATTGAATACGAGCGGAAAAAGTCAAGTTCTATGTTTTGTTCGGCTCTTGCATTGCAGAAACTGATAAAATATTGTCTCGTTTTTGTCGAGAGTTAAGCTCAGGAGAGATACCCTCAAGAAAGTAAAACACCTCAAGCCTAAGAGTATTTTTACAGAAACAAATCAAGCTGATATAGGAAAGTGATATAGGAAAGGAAAGGCTATATTATGTCGGAAAAAGCAAAAAGCGCTGAAAGCAGCGTTCCCTCATACTATTCCCATATTAACCGGCTTTTTATTCCTCGGTTTTGCTTACGGGGTCTATATGCACAGTGCCGGGTCTTTCCGTGCTCTACACTTTCTTTATGGCATCTCTCATTTTTGGTGGTTCTTTGGAGATTTTGGCGGTCAGCTTTCTTATTTCTCCCTTTGCACCGCTGGAGACCTTTTTCCTTGCGGTAATGATTCAGCTTCGTCACCTGTTCTACGAGCATAGCTATGCTGGACAAATTTCCCAAAAAGCCGGCTGGAAGCGCTTCTATCTTATCTTCGGGATGTGTGATGAAACTTTCAGTATCAATTACAGCGCAGAGATTCCGGAGGACATAGACCCGGAATGGTTTATGTTTTTGTCACCTTCTAAATCAAAGCTATTGGGTCATCGGCTCCTGTATCGGAACACTTCTGAGAATGTTCTTCCTTTTTCCACGGAAGGAATTGACTTTGTGATGACCGCCCTCTTTGCCGTGATTTTTCCATGGACCCAGTTCTTGAAAGATCATTTTTCTTCCTTCCTTAGTCTTTCCGTCTCCATCATCTCTCTACTTGTGTTTTAAAGAGAAAAATTTCATTCTTCCCGCCATGCTCAGGATAACCGCTATTTTGCTACTCGTTAGACCGAAGTTGGAAAAAGCAATAGAAATGATATAGAGAGAGCTATTCTATGACAGTATGGCAACGCATCATCACGATTCTTCTTTGCATATTGGGACAATGCTCACGCGCTTTTTACCCTTTATTTTATTTCATACACCGAAAGCGGTACAGTATCTTGGGAAAGGTTCTCCTCCCGCAAGCTTTGCCCTGCTTTTTAGTGTATTGTTTTCGGAAAATGTTTCGATATTTTAGGAAATCACGGACTCCCGAATTTCTTTCCTGGCCATAACCATAGGCATACATTGTTGGAAACGGAATATGCTGCTTTCCATTTTTCTCCGGCACCGTCCTCTATATGCTTTTCCGACAGGGAATCCTTGTTCTGCCGTTTTAGTCCTTCTTTTCCTTTTTAATTCCCTTTTCTTTATTTTCCTCTGTGGCTTGCCTTTTTGTTGAACTTTCTTCTGTAGCCTGCTCTTTTGTTGAATTATCTTCAGCCTGCTCCTTTGTTAAATTATCTTCTGCAGCTTGCTCTTTTGTTGGATCTTCGGCTTTTTGCTTCAACGGGTTTATCAAGCTTCTCAACGCCCTATTTTCCCCCTCATCTTTTTCTTTTCCAAGATCCGTTGCCTGAGCTCCACACGGAAATGAGATTTTTGTCGTCTTCTTTACAATATACATCGCATAATCCGCATTCTTCTGCAGCTCATCCGGTGTTACTCCGCCATCAGGATACCAGCTGACACCGCCGGAAAGGCGAAGCATCTTCTTCGTTCCGTCCGGAAGCACGATAAAGCTTTCATCTATCGTTTTCTGCAGTTTTTCAATCAGGCTGTTAATTTTACTTCGATTTCCATCCTCATCAAAAATGAAAAATATTGAATTCATCTCCGGAAATACGGGGTACAACGCATTCGAGCCCAATGCCTCACGCATGGCATCCGATGCACAACGGATATACTTATCTCCCGTACTCATGTCCGAAGCTGTCATTGACCATCTTCAGATTATCAAGGTCCATCATGATATAAGCACCTGTAGCATTTCCGCTTCCATGATGGTCCAGGAGTTCCTGAATCCGTCGCCCGAAAGCTCTTCTGTTATACAGGTCGGTCAGGAAGTCATGATCTCTTTCATACTGCAGATTTTCCTGCTCTTTCAAAAGACGGTCGGAAAGATCTTCCAACGCCTCCGACATTTGATCAATTTCCAAGATTCCCGTTTTCTTTAAGAGCAATTTTTCATTGGGCTTATTTCTCCTAACCTCTGAAGCCAATGCCTTAATCGGCTTCTGCAGGAAAAATAGAAATGAACAGACTACCAACAATCCGATTAAAATCGTTAAAATGACGGTCACGCCCATAACATAAAACATTCTATCGGCAAAGCGATTCATCGTTCTATAGGGAATCTCGGCGCCAAGTCTCCATTCCAAATCCGCAAAGGGTCCATTTGTCGAGAAAATCCGCAAAGGAATGCTGTAAGGCATAGGTATCCCTCTCCACTCCGTCGGTTTCAAATCAATATCTGTCCTCTATCGTTGTTTCCATGGATTCGAAATAGAATCAATTCCTGATAGGTGCTGTCACTCAAGACATCCGAACCCATTTTTCAATACTCATAAAAGTAAGATGCGGTTCCGCTACTGTCCAATTCCTTCTCCGGAAGGTTACTGTTCAAATAGCTTAGAGCACATCTACCCCAGGACACCGTATACTCTGCGTCGGAAAGGCGAAGAGGCATCGAATAGGCAATTGCCTGTCTGTCTTCACCAAAAGAGCGTATAGGGTCTACTCCAGTATCCCAAATCCTCCCAGCCAACCTTCTCATCATAGTGGAAGCAGGCTTCTGTGGGCTGATAGAGGGAAATCATAATAGGGGATATTCGCCCTTTCCGAATTGGAAACTGGTATTCCAAGTCGTGTCGGTAGTCATTTTGTTTGTTCCGGAACCACCAGAAAGGGGAGCGTTCTATCAAAAGATCCAAGTTCTGAGAACTGGGCTTTGGACTCCGGATCCAAATCGCGAAAAATACAGTCCGCTTATCCTGATACTGTCCGGATTCCATCCATCTTTTAAGTCATCCGCATTTAAAATCAGGAATGCACCGGTCACTGATTGGTCTGCATCATGGTAATTAAATCATCCGTTACGGCATTCAGGAACGGGGCTGCATTTTCCGAGCTGTCATCAATTGCCTCTATATCCAGCTTTCCCGCCTCATAAGCCATCTGCCAACTGATTGATTTTCTGCACCGTCTGTCCCAACGTTCATCCCATTGGTTTACCATGATGCTTTCAGATAATTTCTTCTGGCTCTCTACCCTACTCAATGATTTCCCTGGAATTGTTGTGAATCAATTGAAACAATCCCTGTCCATAAATGGAAACCATAAGAATTCCTATCTCTAAAATGAGCAGGCCCATCAGCGGAAGCAATATTTTCCTAAAAATCGGTTGTTTTCCATTCTTTTCCCGGCATTCAGCCTTTTATCCCTTCTATCTCCGGAAAGCAAAGACTCATACCACAGAGTAAAATTCTCCTCTGTATCATACCTCACCGCATCCCTCTCTTTAGACAGGCCGGATGCTACAGCCGTCTCAATCGCCTTTTTGTCCTCAATCGCCTTGTCCTTCAGGTGTTCTCCAGAATTTCCCTAAGCGTCGATATATTGTCCGCTGCGGGAATGTAATACATTGTATGAGAGGAAACTGTTTTTAGGGCCTCTTCAATTGCAGGGTTGGTTCCTCTTCCCTTGATAACATCTACCGTTTGCACCGTTAAACTGTCCGAACGCACCGGCAAATAGTCTGCAGAAAGAGCAAAATTACTGTTTACGGATTCGGATGTAAAGCCAACGCAAAAAACTCTATAGAAGCTTTAATTTTCTGCTCGTCTCCGCTTCAACACGCCAATGCCGGCTCCCTGCTGAATGGCAAATCTTCTGCCCCTTAACAAAGTCCGGTGCGGGAAGGACGGTAGACTCGATGGGAAAAATATTCCTGATCGGATAAAATAAACTGCCTCAGGGAAATAACTGTGAAGCTGGAAGTACTCACATAGGAAATTTCTCCCGTTCGTAAATCATCGGAACGGTATCTCCCGGAACTGCCAAAGTATCCTCAATGTAAGGCACATAAAAATAATCCCATAACTTGTGAAGACATCTTCCGGAAAATTATAGATGACTTTTCCGGAGGCATCCACGGAAACCAGATCCACTCCCATTTGCTTGAGCACCGACCGGAAATACGTCGCGAAATCCTCCTGTCCGAGCCTTTCCGTCATCCCTCTTCCGGGGTTAAAGGCATCCGTATATTCGTAATACTTCTTGGCCACTTCAATCAATCCCTCTCGAGTGTCCAAGTCGGAAAGAGTAGCTCCGGTCGCATCGGAAGAAAGCTCTTCCATGCTGTCGCATTTAAATAGAAAACCTCCGTGGATTTTTGCTACCGGAAGAATCTTTTATGCTTCTCTTTTGATTTCCAAGTCTGCCTTCTTCCAGAAATCCGGGCACAAAATCGTCCATTTCTTTCTTAGTTAGGTAATTGCTAAGATTCACCAGATATCCTTCTGATCCAATACCTTCCCCGTGTCTCTATACATAAAAGCCATATCGGGATAAGTGCCCTGTGCAAAGTTCTTATCCGTAAGAGCGAAAAAGATTCGCTTCCAAATCATTCATCGATCCGGGACTCATCACATGGACCGTGATATTTAAATCCTTTCCCTCGAGTTAAGTTAAACTCATCTACCGTTTTTCAGGAAAACTTCCTGCTGCAACGCGGATAATAACTCCATATTTAATTCTATATTTTCCTTACTTCTTTTATAGGTATATGCTTTATCTTCCTGTCTATTCGCCTTTTTTCTTCTGCAAGAAAAGAGGAACATCATGCACAAGAAGAAAAATAAAAGGAGCTGTAAGTCTTTTCTCTTCATTCTATATTTTTCCTTTTTCCCTGTCTACCTGTCTCAAAATGAAATGGAATGTCATACAAATTTTTAACAGACTAAACTTTCTCTTATCAGTGAATATCATCGACTGTTTCATAACTGAATATAAGAAGACTGCAAAGCTTTTCCCCGGCCGTCCTCTTACTGTGCAAAAGTCATTATAAACATTGATGTCCAAGTTTTTTATGATACTATATTCGAAAGCAGGAGAATTTTTCTGTTTTCTCTTATATCCTAAGCGGTTTTATCCGATAAAAGAGGAAAGACCGGTTTGAATAGAAAAGGATAGCTATGTCATTATTTTTACGGAAATGGAATAGCCCTTACGGAGAAGACACTTGACCCTCTTGTGGGAAGGCAAAAACTTAACGGTAAACAATATCGCGAATGTATGATACCCCAAACTACAAGTCAAAGTATCTCACCTTTGAGAATGAGCTTCTTCACCGTATCTCCACTGCGGAAAAGGGCGGACAGAAAAGTTCATGTTGCTCGGGCAATCGACGACAAAGAGCTCGGATACACAGCACGAGAAATGAATCGCAGGTTGGACGGCAACAATGTAGACATGGATCAGGAACAGGTGGAGCTTGATCAAAACTACCTATGCCTCACCAGTAGTATGGTGAATTCCGTAAACAATGATATAAAACGACTTATGGCGGCTGTAAAAAGCTTCTAGTCCCTTTTTCTTCTATATAATATAGGAAGAGCTTATAGAAAGAAGAGGAAAAAAATGATGACTTCGGTAAGAAGGATGCTTCTGATTTTCTCCGAATATATTATTTTTTCTGTATTCTACTATACGACTTCAGGAATAGAGAAAAAGGATGGGCTATTGCGGCAGTGTTTTTGGCATTATGATTCTTTGCTTATAGACTGAGCAGAATCGCCGATAAATTACCAGGACAGAAATATTGCAAATTGGATAGTGGTAGTAAACACCTCTGGAAATACTTACTGAATCAGAAAGTGTTTCCAACGAGATAACGCAGAACAAGTGTGTGATGCTCGTTTAGAATGAAAAAAATAGCGAAAAAGGTGGTAAAACTATGGATAGTACAATGGAAGGAATGTTGATACCTATCTTCTGAGACGGGAATCTCTTGGATAAGTTAGATGAGATGCTGATTGCGGCTGAGAAGGTCGGGGACTTTTTCCACAGATGACGTAAACGAAATCTTCCGTATCATGCACACCATAGGGTCCAGTGCCATGATGGAATTCACCCCATCTCCAGCATTGCACACCATATCGAGGATATGTTCTTCTTTATCAGAGACAGGGCATCGATTCTTTAAACGGTGAGCAAAGAGGGAGCCTCTTCGACCTCATGTTCCGCTCGGAAGACTATCTTCGAAGCGGTCTGGAGAAAGTAAAGGCTGGAGAAGAATTAGACAATAACGTAGATGCCTTTGCAGGAGAAATCAACGGCTTTTTGGCTAAGATTTCCGGAAAAGGCGGAGACAACTCTCCGCAGGAGCAGCCTCTACACAGACTGCTTCCGCTTCGGGAGAAAGAGTCCTTCAAATGACCCCACTGCCAAAAGTTTATTCATGCTCTTTTTGGATGAGGGAATCGGAATGGAGAATCTCCGTGCATTTATGATCGTAAATGCCATCAAGGAGTTTGATTTGGAGTTCCGTTACTATCCGAAGATATGGACAGTAATCCTGAAACCGCTCAGAGTATTATTGATTCCGGATTTTTCCTTGCTTTCGATAATGATGAGACTCTGGACAAGGGAGAAAAAGTACTCCCAGTGAGCAGAGCCATATTCTTTCCTACGAAATCGTGGAAGGAAAGAAGGAAGAAGCAAAGAAAGAAGAGACAGTGAAATGCTAAGGAAAGTACTCCAAAAGCACAGGGAGATAAGGATAACGGAAATGCACAGCAGGCTGCTCAGCAGAAATCTGCCGCACCGGTTAAGCAGAGCTTGATTTCCGTAAACTTACAGAAGCTGGACAGCTTAAAACGACCTCGTGGGAGAAATTGTAATCACGGAATCCATGGTTACCTCCTCTCCCGTTCTTCGTATGTTGCCTCAGGAAAGTCTGGACAACTTTATGAAGTCCGCAAGACAGCTTCGTAAGTTGACTGACGATTTGCAGGATATTGCCATGAGTCTCGAATGGTATCCATCTCCGGTGTATTCCAGAAGATGAATCGTATCGTTCGTGATATGAAGCAAAAGCTCGGTAAGGAAGTAAAACTGACCATTATCGGTGAAGATACGGAAGTAGATAAGACGATTGTCGACAGCATTCAGGATCCTCTTATGCATATTGTTCGAAACAGTATGGACCACGGTATCGAAGAGACCAAGGAAGAACGTATTGCTGCAGGTAAGGATGCAGAGGGAGAATTAACCTCTCCTGCCTTCCACACCTCTTCCAAGTCATTATCACCGTTGCCGATGACGGATATGGCATGAATCCCGAAAAGCTTCTCGATAAGGCGGAAGAAAAGGGTCTCCTCTATAAGCCGCGTTCCGAATATTCCAAAAAAGAGGCACTGGGACTCATTATGCTCCCCGGTTTCTCTACAAACCAGAGCGTAACGGAGTTCTCCGGCCGAGTGCAGGAATGGACGTAGTAAAGAAGAACCTGGGTCCGTTGGCGGAACCATCAGTATTTCCAGTGAGCTTGAAAGGGTTCCACTCACCATGAAAATCCCTGCTTACTCTCGCCATCATGCGGATGGTATGAAGGTCAATGTAGGCGACAGTATTTTCACTATTCCAATCGTAAACATCCGTCAGTCCTTTAAAGGTTGACGATGCGAAATCGTTTTCGATGAAAACGGAAATGAGATGGTTAAACGTGGATGTCTTCTATCCTATCGTACGTCTCAACAACTTCTACGGTATCGAAGGAAAGTATACCGATCTTGCAGACGGTGTTCTGATCTGGGTAGAAGCCAACGACAAGTCCTGCTGCCTCTTGTGGATGATTTAATCGGAGAGCAACAGGTTGTAGTAAAACCGCTTCCGGCTTACTTTAATGCCTATAATTTGAAGGATAGCGGAATCAACGGATGCTCCATCTTGGGAGACGGTAACATTTGTATCATCTTGGATGTCTGTAGGCTTGTACTCTCAAGCCAGTGAAAATAATTAAGGAGGGAAGTATGGGCGAAGAAGAATTAATGGATGATTTGCTGGAGGGACAGGAGTCTGTGGAAGAAGCGGACAGCATTGACGCAGAACGCTGCCTTACCTTTTGAATCCGGCGGAATGGTGATGTATATGAGCACCAGCTATGTTATTGAAATCATCAATGACCACAGCATCACTGCACTTCCCATTGTACCCCAGTATGTTAAGGGCATCATTAACTTAAGAGGTTCTATCCTCCGGTTATTGATATCCGTCTTCTGATGGACAAGGAAGCTGAGGAGTATACCTCTAAGACCTGCATCATCGTATTGAATATTGATTCCGTTTCATCGGAATCATCGTAGACCGTGTAAGACAGGTTATCGATATCGATTTGAGTGAGGTTCAGCCGATTCCTCTCAGAAACAGACAAAAACTGTGTAACGGTATGATTACATTGGACAGCGGCGAAGTCGCAATGTCCTCTGATGCAGAAGCATTGGTGCAATCTTCATCCGATGCTGTATAAGGGATCTTTCATGTACGATTTGTCGGACGAGGATTTTAAACGCTTATACAGCTATATGCAGGACAAGTTCGGCATTGATTTAAGTAGAAAGAAACCTTTAATCGTAAGCCGTTTGTCCTCCATATTGGAGAAAATGGGATATCGTGATTTTCACAGCTATGTAAGCGATATTTTGAAAAGGAAGATCAGGAAATGTTGACTACCCTTTTAAACAAACTGACTACAAAACTATACCTATTTCATGCGAGAGAATCACATTTTGATTACTTGAAAATGTAGTTCTCCCGGAGCTTGCAAAGAAGCACGCCAGGGAGACAAGGTGCTTTCCATCTGGAGTGCCGGCTGCTCTTCCGGAGAAGAGCCTCACAATATTTCCATGTATCTTCTCGAATATTTCGGAAAGCTTCCCGGAAAGTGGGATACCAGAATTTTGGCTACGGATATTTCTCACAATGTCCTCTCCAAAGCTGCAAACCCGCGCTACCCTGAGGAAAGCTTGGAGAAACTCCGAAATCATGGAAAAATAAATATTTTTGTACCGCTGGGAGACGGATTTTTACACGGTTACTGAAGCATTGCGGAAAAATGTCATTTTTCCGACCGTTTAACCTGATGGAGCCCATTCATTTTAAGAGGGACTTCGATTTAATCTTTTGCCGAAACGTCACGATTTATTTTGATCAGGCCACTAAAGATGCTCTGGTAAAACGCTTTTATGATGTAACCTATCCCGAAGGACACCTGTTTATCGGGCATTCCGAAGGACTGACGAAGCAAACCTGTCCTACCAATACATAAAAACCGGCTATCTACAAAAAGAAGCATATCTACCGCCTTATCTTGTCGCTTTCAAAGTTTTGGAAGAAACAAGATAAGGCTATATTACTAAGGACTGGCTTTAAGGAGAGGCGATGAAAGACTTTTTCATTTCCAAAAACTATTTTCAGCTGATTGCAATGGGGCTTCCACCGGAGGAACGAAGCTCTACTTGCCGTCTTGGAGAAGCTTCCCGGAAATCTTCCGCCTATCGTCATCACGCAGCATATGCCACCGGTTTTTACCAATATGTATGCAGAACGCTTAAACAGAATTTGTAAAATGGAAGTACGGGAAGCAAAGGATGGAGACCCCTCTACCCCGGACTCTGTCTGATTGCTCCAGGGCGGTTTACAGATGCGAGGTTCTAAAAAGATACCTCGGGAATGAGGGTAGAGTGTAAAGAAGGAGAAAAGGTAAGTGGACACTGCCCTTCCATCGACTATCTCTTTTCCTCCGTAGCCAAGGCAATCGGCGCTCACGCCGTAGGAATCATTTTGACCGGCATGGGAAAGGACGGCGCAAACGGTCTTCTGTCCATGCACGAAGCGGGCGCCTATACACTCGGACAAGATGAAAAAGCTCCATTGTCTACGGGATGCCCATGGAGGCCTATAAACTGGGGGCAGTGACAGGCAGGGAAACTTATCGGAAATCGCGAATTATCTTCTTAGCGCAATACAGTAGGAGAAAGAAATGGGAATTTTTAAGACAATCACGCAAAAGCTTCTTATGTGCAGTGCCAAACAACTCGGCATTGCCGCTGTTGCGTCCCTTTTCTGTAATGACAGCCAGCTTTTTCCGCCATTGCATATAACGGCTATAGAGAAAGTTTGAAAAGCAAATGGATGCCAAAAAGGAAGGTAGCGTATCCGGAGAAAGTCGCTTTCAGCAGGGTATTTTATAATCATACTGCCGACCGCTCCGACTCCGTCCAAAACGAAGGTGCTACCGTAAAAGAGGCTGTGTCTATTGATTCGAATATCCTGAGTGCTTCCGAAAATACCGCTTCGGAATATTCGAAAAAGAATTCTTCCTCCAGAACGAGTGAAAACGAAATCAATCCAATCGGAAGAAGATACAAATTCCGCCGAAGATACGGAGGGAACAACAGCGGAAACAGCAGAACCGTCCAGACGGCAAGTTCTGCGGAAGCCGCTACGGATCCGAGTACAACCGCTACAAAGCCGGCTACAGTCGCCATGAAACCGGACACATCCGCCACTTCGGAAGCAGCACCTGCCCCGGAAAAAGCAGAGTCCGCCCCGCTTCCCAAAAGAAGATTTAAATAACCCTTCTACCATTGCAGATGCTGCGGAAGATGCGCAGGAACCTCCCGTGATTCCCGTCAAGACGGATCCTTTGAAAACTACTATGGCACCTCTACCTTTGTGACTATACGTCTACCTGGATACAGCCATGTAGTCCCATGTACTATAATCAACTGACAGCCATTGGGGCGGTTACGCTTTACGGCGGGCAGATACAATCAGTAAATACGGCTGCGGTCGACCACTGCCGCTATGATTGTTTCCGCCTTTGGAAATGTAAACGCAGCATCACACCGAAGGAAATGGCAAACTGGTCTGCATCCTGTGGTTGTTTTTGCTCCTAAGAGCGGATCCTATCACGATTACATTCCTGCGTTCTTTCCGCTTTGACTTAATCGTAGACAGTGTAGAGGACGGAGAACGCACTCCCGAACATGTCGCAGAGCTCTTAAATTCCGGTCATATTCTGGTTTGCCCCTCTCATGGGAAAGGAGCTTTAACAAATGGCGGACATTTCATTATTATTAAAGCAAAATCCGAATGGAACCGTCTGCATCGCCGACCCGAACTCCTATAACAATACGAATAAAGATGGAGTCCGGCTCAGCTGATGCGAGAATTAAAGAAAAACTACGACGCCGGCAGCCCTCTTTGGTCGGTTCGTGCGCCGAAAGCATAAAGCCTGTATGAAAACTCCCGCTCTACACTCTTTTGCAAAAAGATGTAGGGCGGGAGACCCCAGATAGGACATAGACTTATGGGACAAAACGGTTGAAAGAAATCCGCTCACGCCGGATAAACGAGATATCACGCCTCGACGATACTGTTATGAATAAAGGCTTATAGGACAAAAACGTGTTGATGACCGCTCTACAGCTAGATAAATAAAAGGCGTGGGGCGATCAACACGAGGATCCTCCGTATTCTTCCTATTTCCGTTTTCAGCGATTAAACTTTTCTACCAGTTCTTCTCCGCAATGCTGTTTACCATCGGAAATCCGCTTTACAACGGAAGAAATCTTCTCGTTTGCGGCAGAACTGCTGTCGGACAGACGTCCAACCTCATCAGCAACCACGCCGAAGCCCTTACCGTGTTCTCCGGCTCTTGCAGCCTCAATGTTTGCATTTAAAGCGAGAATCTTCTGTCTGCTTTTGAATACTCTTTAAGTCATTTGTGCTTTTCGAATTTCTTTTTACCAGGCTCTGCGTCTCATTAATTCCGGATGTAAGCTTATCCACAAAAAGAGTGGAAACGACTCTCGCTGCATTCCGCTTCCAAATAATTGGAAAGACTTACATTGAGTAAACGAAGTGCAGTCTCCTCTCTCCTGTTCTACTGAAGCATCATCCTTTCAGAAAAAAATCGTTGCTACCTTTTTCTCCCTGGTACTGCAGTTCTTCTTGGATAGAGGAAGAGCCAAATTCATGGGAACTGCGATCTAAAGTATCGGCCTTCCCTGACTCCCCTCTTCTCAGCATCGGCAAAAATATACCGTTTTTCCATCTGTCGCCTGTACCATCGCCTCAAGTCCTGTAGCGATTGCCCAGTCACAAGTATGGATTGAAATTGACTCTTTCCTGCAAAATCTTGAATTTGAATTGCCATTTTCTTCCTTCCTCTTCTATCCTATTCTTAGAATATGAAAAATTAACATTGTATACTCTTATATCGACAAAGGAAAAAGAGATATAACAAATTTTAAAAATTATTGTCTTTTCAAAATGCTTTTTCATTCATGCACTCCCTTTCCCAACCGGCTTTCTTATCCGAAATTTTTACAATGCATAAAATTTTTAAGAGTCAGGATGCAAGAAATAGTGTATACTAACTATCAGTATGAAATAGGCTCGGTTCGGTTTCCTATCACGCCGCTTTCCGACTTCAGTGTAGAAAGGATAAACATGCAATTTCAACTCTGTCATGAAAATGATACTTCTCTTCGACTTCGCTTTGGATCGTCACCACCTAAGCGGGAAAGAGGAGCAAATCTTAAGCGATATACTTTCTTTGCATCCGCAAATTACCGGAATCCAGATTTATCCTGCAAACCGCAGGACTTCGCATTTTCTTTAAAGGAAGCAAAGCAAAGCTTTTGGAAAGCTTGGAGGCAATCTCATACGGCAATATCCTTTTCTTGCCGAGGACTTCCTAAACGGAAGATTTTCATGTTCAGCTTCTACCAAGCGGAAAAAGAAATCATAAGAGAATTAAGCAAGACGAAGAAAATGAATCCCTGGGCTTAAAAAGAAAATCGGGAAAGAGATTAGTTTGGAGGCCATAGCGGACCTCTATTCTTTCCTCCCTCTTTTCCCTTGCCTTTTCACGTTTATCAATTACTGCTTCTGGCCAAGGCGTAATTCCTGTAAAGGCATGTAGTCCATAGTACTGATCACAGAACCACTCTTCCGCCTCTCCCTTTAGGAAAAATGAGCACGTGCTTTGCTCTGGTTGCAACGTATTCCAAACGGGTGGGGCGGTTTTCCATCTTCCCGCTACAGTTCCCTCCGGCTTCCGTAATAATGACAATGTTGGCATTTAAGCCCTGGATAAATGGGCTTCAAAAACCATCTTATCAGTGCACTGTCGGAAAAACCCAACTCGGACAGACTTTTCTTTGTAATACTCCTGTTTCTCTTTGCTTTGCACAGAATCAGAAAATCCCTTTCTTTTTAAATCCGGATAAGCGACAGAATCTCGGACTACAGCTCTCGAAGGCTATTCGTCTTCTCCTGTAAAATTCTCTTTCGGAATACACCATGGAAGGACAGTGCTTCAAGAACTCTTTTTCTCTGAGAAGGATACATATCCCGATAGGAATGCATGCGTTTCAGCCTCATTAATCCAATCCACAAGCATTTTATTCGCACGGTAATTCTCATTCAGATATAAAACCCGTACGTTCTTCTTCTCTTCCATCTTTTCTTCATATCGAAAAAGACTGCTTGTCTCTTCCGCCTCCTGATAAATGGTCTGTCTGGATCTCCCACCATAAAAGACAGTTGTGCCGCATCTTTCCTTTTTATCTCGTAGCCAGGCTCAGAAGAATGTTCAGCTGTATCTGATTTAAGTCCTGAGTTCATCTGCATAGAAATCTTGCTAAAGTCTCTTCTCAGCACCTGTAAAAGCGCCTTATCTTCCTGTAAAGTCTGTCAGCAACGCTCCTCTGGACAGAACTTACTGTTTTTCCTTCTCTTCTCCTCTCGACTTCTCTCCGACTTGCTTTTCACTGTTCTTCCTGTTCCTCCGTTTCCTTCTTTTTCATGGAAAGAACCCACAGACAAAAATCGTCAAAAGGTCATAATATGCATTAAGTCTATGCCGTGGACTTTTTCTTCAGTCTGTGACTTGCTTCTCGATTGATTGTCAATTTCTCTGTACAAATGCTTCTTGATTTTTCTGCTTGAATTCCTGTACCCGCCTCTTCAGTAAAGACAATTAAAAGAAAAATGGGAGAGTCTTTTCGCCTCCCATAATCTGGTTTAAAATTCTCCTCGAAAGTAGGGTGGTTTTCCTGTTCCGGGCCCTGCAATGATGAAGAGATTATCCTCCGCACTCGGATATCTCCCTCTTCCTCTGCTCAGTCCAAAATCTCTTGCTCTTCTCCATTCTACCCTCTATTTTAAAAACAGGGGCATCGTAAAACGATCCCCTGCCTTCTTTACTCTGCCTTTGTTGTCAAACGAAGTCCCATACTTTTCAGCTTATTTAAAATCTCATCCAGCGACTTTCTTCCCATATTTTCTACTTTCATCAAATCATCCATGGTTTTCGCACAAAGATCTTCTACCGTGTTAATTCCTGCTCGCTTTAAGCAATTAGAACGTACGCTGAGCTCCAGCTCATCAATGCTCTTGTTTAATTCATCACTCTTCATCTCATCCGTGCTGCCTGCGCCTGCATTTTCCGCACATTCCTTCCATATCAATGAAAAAGCTTTCAAATGAGTCCTGTAAAACTCTCGCCGCAAGCGAAACCGCTTCTCAGGGGCAAGCGTTCTCATCCGTGCTGACATCCAGCGCCTTCCTCTTCTCCCTGCCCTTCAATGAAAAAACATTCACTTTCTTTACCGGAGAATAAATGGCATCCACTGCAATCACTCCGATAGCCAAGTCACTGTGATCACGGGTGTTTGCCCGTCATAACCTCTTCCCTCTGGTAATGGTTAATTCCATATAGAGCTGCATCTTCTCCCCGAAAAGAGTTGCAAGAACCAAATCGGGTTCATAATCTCAATTTCCGAGCTCACCTTGATATCGGAAGCCTGACAATCCCTCTCCCCTATAATCCACATGAAGTCATAACGGAGCTCCTCGGAACTTCCGGTATAGCGGACCGCAAGCTTCTTTAAGTTCATAATAATCTCGGAAACATCCTCTTTTCACTCCGGGGATGGAGGAAAACTCCGATATACACTGTCAATTTTCACTTCACTGACTGCAGCTCGGGCATGGAAGAGAAGAATTCTCCGAGAGAGTTCCCCAGTACAGTTCCCTTCTCCCTTAACAGAGAAGTACAAACAAAACGACCAAACCCCTGATCCTCTATAAGCTCTTCTACTCTATACCGGTTTCATAGCATTCTCCATTCCGTACTCTACTATAGTTTTTGAAAAGAAATCACTATATAAATTAATCCAGCCATCTATTATACTCATTTTCCGAAATTTTCGAGTGTTTTCGGAAAAATGAGCGGAAAACATTAAGCTGCAGATGTTTTCCGTTCTCAAAGGCCAGTCCAACTGTCTCCACAAGAATCTCTTCTATAGAAACCTGAAACAAAATACTCAGAGCAAAACATGTTGTCCAGACTCGGAAGGGCCTTCCCTGCTGCCACTTATATACCTGCGGCTCACAAAAGCCCATAAAGGAAGCAATATCTTTCACGGAAAATCCTTCTCTTTTCTAGAGGCGTTCGATATTTCTTTCCCCGTAGCATACTACATCAATCACAGGATATTCAGTGTTCTGCATTCTTCCATTAAAGGCTCCCTTCTTCTATAATCTATTGCCCAGAATCAAGATTTCTCCCTAAGCGAGCGCTTATCTCTAAAAATAAAGCATTTGCTAATCAGCGGAAGCTTAACTAGCCAAGCTTCCTGTGTGTAGAAAAAGCTGATGAGATCGGACCTGTGACCTCCGCACTACCAATGCGACGCACTCACCGACTGTGCTACATCAGCATACTCAGAACATTAAGAAAATAGCATAAGAACCTACTCCTGTCAATTCTTTTTGGAAAAACTATCTCTCCCTTTTTCACATTTCCTTCTTATGCTTTCTACTTTTACCTTCTTATCTTCATTTTTTCTGCTTTTCCTTTCTATAATGTATTGTCATAAATCGAGCATAAAAGCTATAATAGGCGAGGTTAATTTTATGATTCAGGAATGCTTTTTATGAATCACGAAATTCATTCTCACCTAAAATAAGGCGGGCAGGACAGTAAAAATGAAAAAGCTAAAACGATATATGGCAGTTGCCGAGGCTCTGGGGCTAAAATACCTGGAAGACATCGGAGGCTGCGGGGGTCTTTAACGGTATTTCTATATCCATCCGTTACAGCGGAAAAGTTTCACGAAGGTTCCTTTCTCCTTTCTCACAGATGGGGCAGCACCGAGCAAAGACCTTTGCAGAAACTCATTGACAAAAAGCGTCGAGCAAGTGAGCCACCTCAATTTGTCCGGCTACCTCGTGAATGCCGTTTTTAAGACGGTTTTTACGGATAGGGGACCATACAGAACATGATTGACGGATTGCTCAGCTGACGACGCATTTTTCTGAAAACGAACTGACAAACTGCGGTGAAGTAGACGGGCAGGAGAAAATATTTCTATCTACTGTCTCAGTGGAAAATGCCATATCTACACCAGAAATCAATTCGATGCTCTCCGGCTGAATGCGAAGAAAAAGGCGAAAGAAGAAAAATCGAGGGATTATCGGTGTGATTCTCAGTATATTCGGTGCACTGATCGGTGCGTTGTCGAGTCATCTTCGTCTTTTTCATTGCAAGACTAGGGGTATATTTCCCTCTATGGCGGTGTAATCATGGGCTTCTCCACTGTTCTCGACTATAAGCTCTTTGCCGGACGGTTCAGTCTGATCGGTATCCCTGTTTGTTTAGCCTTCATGGGCATCATGGCGTACCTTGTCAATCGTCTGGATTTCTCTTTTTACTTATCCGAAGGTTTCTACGGGGACTTCAATCACGTATTGGAATGCTTCCAATATGTCCGGGAAAGAATCCAGGAAACGGGTGAGCCTGCAGGTTGCTGCGACTATCTTCATAACCTTTATTTGCTCTTAGCCTTCACCCTGGGCAACGGAGGCCCTCGCTACGATTACCACCTAGTTTTACAGACAAAAAGCCCTGCCGTCCCTATCCGTCCTTAATGAAAGTTATAGCATTCCTCCGAGCGGCAGTATTCCGCTACACCGGATTTAAGCGCTCTTTCCGGTTTAGGGGAATATGCGGACAGCAACAGGGACTATACAAGCGGAGCCGGTGACGATACCGACACGAATACCAACTAAACCGGTACAAGATAAAATTGACTCCGGTCCTAAAGAAAATACATTTCACGATACTTCCTCCCGGAGAGGAGGACGCTTTCGTCAATGCTTTCCCTATATTTTTAAACCAAAAAGAAAGAGGAGATTATTATGTCACAAAAAGCAGATTTTTGACCATCGTTGTTAGCCTTGTTTGTGCCGGTATTGCCTTCGCGGAGATTCAAAACATCCGCTATGCGAAGCGAATTGATACACTGACAACCATTCACCCCATCAGATTGATCGCATGCATCGCAATCGTCTTAATGGGAATCTATTCTCTGGTTACCGGAAACTATATCCTGAACGTAGGATAGTTCAGCGCGGTATTTTCTGAACGAGATATCGCACGCTCTTGGGGCTGTACTCGTTAAGAACAAGAAACGAAAGAAGGGAAGCTATCTGTTCAATGGCCTCCCCTTCTTTTTATAATCGAGTAGGAGGAAATTTAAAATTCGTTCCCGACCTCTCCACCACCGTGCGTACCGTTCGGTACGGCGGTTCAATCAACAACAAGTAACACACCTTGAGGTGTAGTAGTCTAACGTTGAGACTAATCCAAATGAGGTTAGTCTCTTTGTGCTTATAGCCTTTTGTACCCATCGTTATGGCACTATATGCCAATACGATTTTCCTGTATTTGCAACTTTTATGTGCTACCCATCTTAGTATACCTAGTTTAACCAAGTTCTTCTCTTTTGTTTTGTGGAGTTTTCCAATGTTTCCAAATGACACATGCGTAGTCGGTATCTAATGTTTCCATCAACTTTGCGCACAACGTTTTCATGCTTTCCAATCTTAAAAGTAGTTTATCCATCCTCTGACGAGTTGGTTCCAGCTTTTTCAATCTTGTAGCTGTTGCTGCTAACTTCTACCATGTGAGTTGTTTCATGCGTGCTTTGAACTTCTCTACCGATTTTTGCATGTGGTTTCCTTGTAGACGTGCGCATGACTGTCAAAATAAAATCCAAACCCAAAGGTATTTTTAGCCCCTGTGGTCTATCAACTTTGCTCTTAGTCATGTTTACTTTCAGCCCGAGTTTATCTTCAATGTACCTTGTTAGATTTCTCATTACTCGATTCGCCGACATTTCGCTTCTGACCATGATGATACAGTCGTCTGCATATCTGACAAAATTCAGTCCTCTTTTCTCCATCTCCTTATCAAGCTCGTTCAACATGATGTTTGCAAGGGTGGCGATGGGATTCCACCTTGTGGTGTTCCTATCACTGATTCTTGTATTCATCATCACCATAATTCCACTGACTAGATGCTTTTCTGACGATTGAGATTATATCTCCGTCTTTGATTGTTCTTCCTATAATGGTCATCAGTTTATCTGTGATTTACTGTGTCAAAGAACTTTTCCATGTCGATATCCACAATCGCATGTATTTCCGTCATTCATCATATCAGTGCGGTCATTAAAGGCTTGCTGTACATCTATTCGGTCTAAAACCATAACTATGGTCATGGAATTGTTCTTCATAGATGGGCGTTAATACCCTGTAGCTATCGCTTTGTTGGATAAATCGGTCTGCTACTGTTGGTACTCCCAGGCTTTTCTGACACCGCCATCCCGGTTTTGGTATTTCCACTCTTCGTACCGCTGGAGTTTATATTTTCTATTCCTCAACTGTTTCTTGATTTCTTCGCCATTCTTAAACAAGTGCTCTTTAGTTCTGTGTACTGCATTCCCGTCCCTCCCTCTGCACCTTTGTTTCGGATGAGCTTGCAGATATGCTTCGTTTTAAGTTTTCACTTGAAAGTATCTGCTCCACTAGACTACTTGTGTCCATGCGTTCTTTTCCTTTCCGTCTCGCTTGAGTTTGACCATCTTTTCCCCGATTGGTTACGGCAGATGTTGCCATCTCTACAATACGAGACATACTCGAACTCAGATTGTTCGCCCCTTTGCTCCATCTCCATTACGGGAGACTTCTTCACTACTATGGGCTCAGCTGACTTCTCATAGTTCGTTATTACGCTAATGAAACCTCTATAGAGACCTCCACGCTTAAGGTGCACGCTCTTTCCCTCATCTATCGCCACATCTACTCTTACTGGCAACTTTTTGGACTTCATCTCTTTTGGCAGACTTATCCGTATTTCAGAGCCTTATATGTGATTTCTGTTCGTCGGACCAAGGGTTTGCCTACAGCTTCCTTCAGATTCCACCTCGATGGACACCCTTGCTGTTTTGGCTATACACTTCCTCGTTACTAGGCATGCTCGGGACTACACCCGTTAGAGCGCGCCCAGCGCTGTAAAACGAGTATCCCACTGAGGCCGGATACTCGTTTTTTGCAATATGCTTTTACGAAATCGTCTTAACTACAGAATCGTTTATTCGGCTGAATTTTCAGCACTTTCTGCAGTTACAGCACTCTCTGGTTTCAGCACCTTTTGTAGTTTCAGTGCTTTCCATGGTTACAGGTGCTTTTCCATAGTTTCACAGTGCTTTTCCATTTAGTTACAGTGCTCTGTAGTTTCGGTACCTTCCGTACTTTCTTCGCTCTTTTTCCTTCGCTAACTGAACTCTCTTCTAAAAACGGATCTTCCAAGAGAGACGTCTCACTCTGCTTGCAGTACTTGGATAAGAAAGCACTAAATCATTATAGCCTTCCGCTTGTACAATGACCTTGTCTTTTACACCGGTCATTTTCGAGCCGGAAATAGAAATTGCATTCTGCTTTCCCATTGTTGCCGTCGATATCCGTGGTTGCAAAACTGTCTTCTTTGTAATTAACATTTCCTGAATAGTTTATTCTCTTATAGAGGGTGCCATTTACGGAAACAGACTTTACTTTCGCAATGTATGCGGTAACCTCAGCACTCTTTCGATTTCTTCCGAAAGAAACATAGTAAGTTCCTCAAAAGCCGCTTTCTTCACTTCCGCTCCAGTCGGCACCGCTAAGCTATCGGCTTCTTCTTTTCCTTTCAAAGTGACCTTATACTGCAACTTCTTATAGCCGTCCGCATAAACTTCAATCACATTTTCCCCTTCTACGAAAGCAGAGGGAGAGAGACAGATTATGCTGTAATTTCCGCCGCCGTTGTTATAGTGTAGCGCGTATGTTGCGTCCTTCCGGTTCACCTCCGTGTAGTAAGATGCTTTATATTCCTCACCGTTTACCACAACTTTGTTGACTTTCTCCAGGTAATCGGTAACATCCTTTTTCGGATACGTCTTCTCGGGCACGAAAGAAAGCACATTTCGATTGTTATATCCTTCCGCTCTTCCTCAAAGTACTTAACTTCCGGTGCCTCCAGTCCTTTGTCCTCCTCTTCCTTCGGCTCTTCCGGCGTATCGGACTTTTTCTTTTCACTTGGAAGGTCGTGTTCAACGTTCCATTCTGCTCTTTCACCTTCACATAAACGGTGTACTCGCCTGCCTCCTTGCAGCGTCCGGCTTTGATGATCAATTGGTCATTCTCTTTATCCAAAACGTAGTAATCGTTTCCGGAAGTTCCGCCTGCAGACGCATCCAGAAGCGGCTTTACTTCTCCGTTCCCCTTCTGTAAAGAAACCCCTGCAAAGCGTAGTATCGCGTTTTCTCGGAAGAGAGAGTGTCAGGTCCTTTTCAACTGCGGCTTCTCCTACCAGAGTCGGCTTCTCGGTGATTTCTTCCTGGGTAATCGTAAGCGTGATATCCACCTTCTTGTAGTCCGCTCCCGCATCAAGCGTAATCGTATGCTTTCCGACTTCCGGAGTATCGGATTCAGGAAATTAAAGGCATAACGATGCAGGGTAATGGTGCCCTTGTCCTTGTCAATCGTGACTCTCTTCGGATAATTATAGTTCATCTGATTTTCACTGCCGCCATCGGTATAAACGCCTGTATCTTCTTAAAGGTATTCTTTGTTATCCGTATGAAGGACAATTTCCTCCCCTTTCTTGATGGTTGTACTGCTAAAGCTCGGTGTATCTTCTCCTTGTACTTCTTGAAATCGCTCAAACTTCCGAGTGTTCCGTCTTCCAGAACAAATTGTACTTCCGATACCCCGTTAAAATCGGCTGCTTTGCCTCTTTCTGATACTCGCTATAGGAGCGAATCTTTCCGCCTTTGATCTCGATCACTCTTCAAAGGCATTCATATACTTTTCCACACTGTAGTAGTTTTTCGCCCCTTCATCAAAGAGATAGCCGAAGCGGTCAAAGTTCATGCCCGTAGTACCATACGAGGACATTCCGAGCATCTTCGTTCAAAGCCTTTGATTTCGTTTTAAAACAAGGGCATTTTCAAGGAGATCATAGTCAAATACCACACTTCACAGGGGTTTTCACGGTTCCGGTTGCAGAGACACCCCGTCATACACGGATTCCTTCCCTTCTTCCCGGATTCCTTCTTTCCTGCATGGGTGGATGTTTTTCCGCTTGTTGCCGCAGAAACTGCATCCGCCTTCTTCCCGCTGTGGGCAGCTCTCGCACTGCTTCTCGCCGCGTCTTCCTGCTTGTCTTCCGTATTCTGTCCTTCCCCCTTGTAAACAATAAACTGTTTACTGAGCGTAGGATAGCCGGAATATTTAATCTTAATGGTATACATCCCGGCTTCATCAGTATTGACTGTCTTCTCTTTATTGGAACTTGTGCCGTAGAGGATGAAATTACCGCCGAAGTTGAAGTAATCATCGATATAGGAAAGCTTCTCCTTCTTTCCGCTCGGTTTCTCCAAAGTCACCTGCATATCATCGACTTTGATCTCATTTCCGAAGTTCTCTCCATTTTCGCCGTTAATCCGGAACTTGACTCTCTCTCCGGTCTTCGGTCGCCATGGTCTCCTGCGCGATGTCCACCTGGAATCTCGTGTTGTCTCGCAACTCAATCGGAAGAGTGACTTCCTCCGTTTTTCTTCGAGTGAATGGCCAGGATGTAGAGTCCGCGAGAACGCATATTGTCCTGTCCGACCGGCACCTGCAAAGTGCCTACAAAGCCATGCTTTCCGGACACCGGATCCGTCTTCTTGAAGCTTAAATTCCGATTCAGGACGGTATTGTCCTCATAACGAAGAGAAATCTGATCAATGCCGTTAAACCAGTCTTTCTCCTTATCCTTTCCCAAGCTGAATTCCGCCTTGATGCCTTTTCCGCCGACGCCGTTTCCTTCCGCATCAATAACGACGGGTTTTCACATAAAATTCCGCCTGAATGGCATCCGGATCCTCTTCTTCTTTTTCGAAAAAGATAAAAGTGCTCTTCTTCGGCGTAAATCTTTCTTTTCCGTCCTTCCCGTTATTCGGAAGAAGACGGTCAAAGTACATCGCCGTTCCCTGTGCAAGAAGGTACTTCGGATGATCTGCGGGTCGCCCGCCGTGACTTCACCTTGGACTCTTCCGCTTGGGCTTTTCCTTCTTCCAGCTTAATTTCCTCTGTCTTCCCGTCCGATTTTCTGGAAATCACGAGTTTCTTCGGATGGGCAACCGTAGCTCTCCACTTCGCAATCTGCCCGGAATCGTCTACATTCGTGAGCGGAGAAATGTCCGTTCCGTCCACTGTGACGGTATAGTCCTCTTTCGTGCCCTCTAAAAAGGCAGGAGAAATTCCCAAACTCGGTATGCACCAGTTTGGTCTGTGCAATCGCTACGAGACTTGCTGTCTTGCTATCCTCCTGCCCTTCTTCTTTGGTTCTTCCTGCTTTGCATCCTCTTTCTTTGTACCATCCTCTTTTGTAGAGACCGCCATTATTTGCGGAATCTTCTTTCTGCTTGCCCTGACTTCCATTTTGTGCAGTGCCTGTAGAGCCCACCACTTGTCTTCCTCTAGCTCGGCTGCTTTCCTGCACGTCCGTCGGAACTTTCCGTTCCGCCGAAGAATCGGTCTGTCCGCACCGGCTACCTGCTGCGCATTTTTCCGAGGAAGAGAGCCCTTTTTCCGTTTTCATACACAGCAACGCCGTCTTTTTGTCCAGCGTCCGGCGCTGTCCACCGTATACCCGTCCGGTGTTGTTCCGCCTGTAAAAGTTCTCCATATCTTGCATTATCTTCTGCTAGAAAAATAATAGCAGCCGTCAATCCACTGCCAAGCGCTAAGAAGTCTTCCGTGAACTGCCCCGATTCCGTACTTAGAAATAGGACTTCCCGTTCAGTGTTAACCAGCCGGTCTTTAAACTTCCGTCTTCGGGACTCAAGTAGTACCAATTCTTATGTAAACCACCCATCCTGTGAACTTCCGGTCCTTCTCATCTGTGAAAAATCCAGCTTTTTCCTCAACCTTCCAGGAACCGTCCGTGCTTACTCTGTTTGTCTCCGCAAAGACAGAAATTGTTGGATTCAACATCATCGACATCGCCGCAACAACGGCAAGCGTTCGAAAACCCACGTTTTACCATGTTCTCTTATTCCTTTCTTTTTGCCTGCACCTACACAAAAATTTCAAAAATACATTTCTGTTGGTAAATAATTGTGTAGTAGAAAAAGTCTTTTCCTTTAACAGCTTAAATGCTTATACAAAAATGTATTTTATTAAAATAATTAATTCTTGTGCATATTTTCATATTTGCCTGTACTAACTTATCATTAGTTAAAACTAACGTCAATAAAAGAAACGGAAATTCTATAACAAAAATTCCCCGATGCGTGCAATGTGTTATACTTAAAAAGTTCGCAAAAACGAAAAGAAAATAGTATGGAGCCTGTCTCCTTTTATGCTGTGGAAAACAACTGCATTACCCACAATACGGAAAGAGGATAGAAGAAGATGAATCTTACAAAATGGAATGCTCGAATTGTCACGGTACACTCAATATTCCGGAAGGAATGAAGGAAGGTTTTGTTACCTGTGAATATTGCAAGACGAAGGTCTATATCGAGTCCATATAAGCTGAACATTACGCAGAACATTCATATTGATAACCTGAATATGGGCCAGAGAACTGCTCCGGTAAGGCAGGACCTTGGTGCAGTACAGGCGGCAGCCATCATTGGCGGAATTGTTTTTATTTTCTTTTATGTTCATTCTCAGCAACATATTCCGCACGCCTCATACAACTTCTATCGGATCCAGCCCGAGACGACGGCAACGTTCCGCAGCGTGCCGGAGAGACGAAACCGTGAAGAGCTTCGTAGAAAGGCTTTCGGAAAAGCAATTGAAGGATATCACAACGGAGGATTATAACTCCATCGCTGCCCTGTCCATTCATATAGTAAATAGTACTCGACTCCGATAAAAGTGAGAAGTGGAGTTTGACTATGCCAAGTCTGTGAATGAGGACGGCACGGCGAAGAGATCCGAAAACCATCTATCTTCCCTGCCACGGATAGTCTTGACGAAGCGGATATGCAGGTTTTACGGGGCTCACCACGCTCTCCTGGATATCAGGGTGCATTTCAACTATGATACCGACTCCCGATGCGAAGACGCGAAGGTCTGACCAATCTCCGCTATTTTTCCGGAGAAAAATGAGGACTTTCAAACTGTCGCAAAGCTTTTTCGCACACCCTGAGCAGATTATCGGTCTCTACAACACTGATGCTGGACGATGATGCTACCGGTGATTCTCTACTCCGACGAAAATACAGAAGGAGAAGATCCGGATGCTTTTTAAAGCATTTTTCTTCTCTGGAAGAGCTCACCGTTCATATCGATGATGATGACTATAGCGAAGGGCTTCTGTTCCTTCGAAACTTTCCAGTCTCAAGACGGCTTGCTCTGGGGTTTTATGGAGACAAGCCCACGGACCTTTCCCCTTTCTTCTTTAAGTAGCCTGAGTAAGCTGGACCTCTTAGGAACGAATGATTCTACTGTGGAAAATATCGGGGTACTTTCCGTGCATGCACAGCGGAACAGCTTTCTTTACGGAATTTAAAGGATGTGAAGGACTTAAACCGTGCAGAACATGCGAGAGTAAAGTCCTGAACTCGAAGAATCTTTGCGATTTTGAATCTGGACGGTCTATCGCATCTTTCCTTAAACAGTCTCTCCATTGACTGCTCTTCTCTGAAAAATGTTAACGCGCTCAGCACCCTTTCAGTTCTTACAGACACTCCCTCGGCTATCACGTACGATATTCCTGACTTACACGGGTTAAGCGCGCTGGAAAATGTGAAGTGTTATTCCATGGACCGAGATTCCATTTCCACATGCCTTCCATAAAAGAATCTCACCATCGATAACTACGGTAGTGAATACAGCGCCGATTTTCTGCAGGAATGAATGCCTTTAACGAACCTTACCATCATAGGAAACGGCATTACCGATGAGGTGGAGCCGGACCTCGGGCCTGTCCTCTCGGCGCTTCCTCTTTTCAAGGCTGGAATTTCCCAGGATTCCCCCTTCAGCCGCTATAAGGATTACACAGAGACGCTTTACAAATACCGGGGCAAAAAGAACTTCTTTTCACTCCGAACAAAAAGCAAAGTAGCAAGTAATGATCCTGTCCTTCCCGTTTCACTCGAGCCGCATGGCGGATGACAACACTGATGAGAGTCTGACCCTCACAGGCCATTCTTAGGAATGTGGATAACGAGTCAGATTTTTCCGCCAATATTCACTTTCCTTTCTCATTACAAGGCCTTAAAGCGTCTCGATATCAGTAACAATAAACTGCAAAGCCTGGATTGTCTGAATGGTCTGACTACACTGGAAGAAGTGGATTTCTCGAATAACTATATCTCCGACATCTCCGTTCTTCGGAATCTCCCGAACCTAAAGAGAGTGAAAATGAGTGGAAACTCCATCGTGAATGCAGAGCTTCTGCCCGATGGTGTAGAAGTAGTGGGATAAAGTGAAAAGTTGTTTGTTATACCGAAGATTGTCTTATTTGAAAATACTTGAAGGGCTGTAAAAATCAAAATGATTTTTACAGCCCCTTGATCAAGTTTTACTTCTATGCTTCTTTTACGAGTTTTCCGCTCATTCGGTCAATCGTCATCACAAGTACATTTACCCTGCTTCCCGCTTTTCTGATTTCCTCTTCAATGGACTCTTTTGTAGGATAGAAACGTTCTGCAAGCTTTCTGCAAATGGAAAGTACCTTATCCCGATCCTCTACGATTTCCATTCTTCGAGGCAAACGACCGAATGAAAAGTGCCAAGGCCACTCTCCTCTTTCTTAAATCCTTCGTCCAGCACCGTAAAGCAAACTTTGTTGTTCTTTGTAATGAGATCCAGCTTTTAGTCCCTGCAACGCTCCGTGAAATAAAGTTTTTCCGTCTTCTTCGTTATAAAAATTGATTTAAAGGAATAGCATAGGGATAACCGTTTTTCTCCGTGAAGAGCAAGTATTCCTCTCGGGGCTTCTTTTAGTACCTTTCTACATTCCTCCTCTGTGATTTCTGCTTAAATCTCCGCATTTTTCTGAATTCTTCTTCCATTGATCCTTCCATCCTTCCTCATTTCTATAAGCTGAAACAGTCAGAAACTATAGCATAGAAAAACTTTTTCCCATACTATCAACTATTGAAAATGAATATCTTGTCCCCATCCCATTTTTCTATTTAAAAATTTATCCTTAAAAATAAACTATTTATAGAGAACGATGGGAAAAATACGAGCCTTTCTTATTGTTATATAAGACTAACTATTATATGATAGAGATTATTCTTTTGTATGTATTATATGATTTTAGATAGTTATAGCTAACTCTTACGTCAAACTTTTAGGAGGCCTCCATGAACGTTTACAAAAAGTATTTCACTACGTTCCGGAAAAATCGTGCCGGGAATCCTTTCATCCTGACTTCCCTTCTTCCGGAGTGATTCTGGTCTACGCCTATATGCTCTCTACTTCTTTCTGGAAAACCTCATCCTTTTTCCGAGATGAAGGCAGCTACGCCATGAGTCTGAAAATTGATTCTTGCACTTACCCTGGCGGGACTTGCTATCTCTTTTCCGGTGTCTTATCCCACATCTTTGCCTTCCGCCTGGAGACGAATCTCCGGAAGAAAGGGATTGAAGGACTGGCATCCGCTTCATTTCGTTTTTATGACCTGCATTCTTCCGGCTATATTCGGAAAACCATCGACAGTAACGCAGAGAAAACCCATCAGGCAGTGGCCCACTGATTTCGGACAGTGCTCAAGCACTCTGTGCCCCTCCTACCCTGGCTCTCGGCTTCTTTGTGAGTCTTCGAGTTGGCGTGATTCTCCTGCTTCTGGTTCTCGTTAGCAGCTTCTTCCTCCAGAAAATGATGGGTGGGAGCCAATTTGCATGAAGTTGTATCAGGAATCCTTAAACCATCTCAGTGCAGAAACCGTAGGTATGTTCGGGGCATTCAGGTCGTAAAGCTTTTTGAAATCGCCTGCAAAGCTTCAAAGCCATGAAAGAGGCCATTGAAAGCTGTGCAAAAATACGCCCTATGAGATACAGTTTAAGCTATAAAAACGCCCCTACGTTCTCTACCAATGGATCTTCTTGAGCTGAATTCCGATTCTTTCGATTCCCTGTCCTTTCTCCTGGTAAAAGAACCTCCAACCCGAAAAACTGCTTTATCGACCTAATTATGATTTTTCTTTCTGGACGGCGTCATCATGGTGGCTTTCATGAAAATCAGTGGTCCGGCATGTACATTTTCAATGCAAGCTTTGCCATCGACGAAATGGAAAAAGCTCTACAAGCAATACATGGAAGACAGCCTACAATACGGCAGAAAAATTTCCCAATTACAGCATGGAGTTCCAAAATGTAGACTTTCTCCTCACGGAGACAAGAAAGTTTTGGAAGAGCTTTCCTTCCGTTTGGAAGAAGGAAAAGCTATGCCCTTGTGGGGCACTCCGGTTCAGGAAAATCCACCATTGCAAGCTTTCTCCGGCTTCTACAAAGCGGATAAAGGGCAGATTCAGATCGAGGATCTCCCATTGAAAAAGCTACAGCAAACACTGCCCTTTGTAAGGCTATCTCCTTCGTTTTCCAGGACAGCAAGCTCTTTCATAAGACGATTTAGAAAATGTGCTGTTAGGAGAAACCAGTGCTACTCGGAAGAAGTCCATCACGCTTTGGATCTGGCAGGGTTGCAGGAAATTCTGGAACGTTTTCCGAGAAGGAAAATACCTTAATCGGCGCAAAAGGCGTTTACCTCTCCGGCGGAGAAAAGCAAAGAATCGCCATTGCCAGAGCGATCTTGAAAATGCTCCCATCGTGATTCTGGACGAGCCAGTGCCTCCATCGATGCGGATCAGGGTATGCCCGCAAAAATGCCTTTAAGAATCTGATTCAAGGGAAAACCGTGATTATGATCGCCCACCGTCTTTCCAGTATTCAAGGCCTGCATGAAATCCTGGTTTTTGGAAGAGGAAAAGATCCTGGAACGAGGAAGCAGTAAGGAGCTTTTACAAAAAGACAGTCGCTATAAAAAGCTCTGGGAACTGTATCAAACTACGGAAGATTGGAGGATAAACAAATGATGAATTGGTTCAAAAACAGTTCTCCCTTACGGAGCAGGGCACGAAAACCTGCAAAAGCCAGCCTCTACTGCTTTCTACCTATTGCATCAACATGGAGCTGTTATGCTCTTACTCTATCTCACAGAGGCTCCTGCTGGAAAATCGCGGATAGGACGACCTTTTCACCATGGGGAGCTGATTGTTCCAGGCTCCGTATCCTGCTCCTCCTCTACCTCCTGCTTTCCAAGGAATATGCTCTGCCTTTATAACGCAACTTACAAAGAATCGGCGAACCTGAGAAAAATATTGCAGAAACCCTGCAGACCTTCCCATTGCCTATTTTTCCAAGCATGACTTAAGTGATTTGTCGGAAAAGCATTATGTCTGACGTGGAGAAGGTTGAACACGCTTTAAGCCATTCCGTCCCCTAAAAATCGTAGCCATGATTTTTCTTCTTCCCGATTATGGAATCCTCATGTGCTTCTCGAACTGGAAGCTGTCCCTTGCCACCCTTCTCCCCACGATTTTCAGCTTTCTTTTGATTCCCTTATCCAGAAAGCTCGTACTGCAAAAACAATCAAAATACTATCATCTTTTGCGGGAAAATGCGGAAGCTTTTTCAGGAACACATCGACCTGCATCAGGAAATCAGCAGTTTTTCTTCCTGACAGGGAGGTTAGAGAAGCTATATATCAAAAATGGACGGGCAAGAAAAACTTCACTGAAGACGGAAATGGGTTCCTTTATCGTCATGGGATGCTCATCCATTTTTGCTTTCTGAGTGTGGCTACGGTGATTTTCGTCGGTTTTCCCGCTTTATCAAAATGGCAGCCTTTCCCTCCTCTACTTCTTGGGCTTTATCATTGCTTCCATGAAGCTAAAGGAAATCTTCGACATTTCCAAAAGAAAGCCTGATGGAAATTTTCTATATTGCACCGGCGGTAGCGCATCTCGAAATCAAGGCTGCAAAAAGCAGGGAAAGGAGAGTACGGTGCTTTCCGACTTCTCCATTGACTTTCAGGATGTGTCCTTCTCCTACAACAAAGACAGGGCGATTCTGAAAGACGTCTCCATGTCGGTAAAGGAAGGGAGCTTTTTCGCTTTGGTGGGCCCCTCCGGCTGCGGAAAAACCACCATTTTACGCCTATTGTCCAGACTCTATGACGCAGATGCCGGAAAAGATTCTCATCGGCGGAAAGGATTTGCAAAAACACGGCGACAGACTCCATTTTTCCATCGCCATGGTCTTCCAGGAAGTGAACCTCTTTAATACCACTATTCTGGAGAATATCCGTCTGGGTAGAGCAGATGCCACGGACGAAGAAGTGCGGGAAGCGGCACGTCTTGCCAACTGCCTGGACTTTATTGAAAAAGCTTCCGAGGGCTTCAAACAGAATCGGGGAAAACGGCGCGGAGCTCTCCGGCGGAGAAAGACAGCGACTTTCCATTGCCAGAGCCTTCTTAAAGAATGCTCCCATACTTCTCTTAGATGAAATTGCCGCAAATCTGGATATTGACAATGAAAGAAAAATTCAGGAAAGCCTCAGCAGCTTAATCCGCGGGGAAAACCGAACCGTGGTTCTCATTTCCCACCGTTTGAAGTCCATCGAGAAAGCAGACCGCATCTTAGTGCTGTCCTCCGGAGCGGTGGATGCGGTGGGCACCCACGAAGAACTGCTGGCGCGCTCAAAGTCTATCGGAACCTGGTAGAAAAGAGCCGGCTTGCCGAAGAATTCAGCTATTAAACCGTTTTTATGAAAGAAGCTTTACCTTATGAAAGGAGATTTGCTTTATGAATAGAAATAAACTGACCATTGAAAGACCTGGTGTTCTATCGGTGTTTTTGCCGTGATTTACTTTATCTGTATGTTTTGCCGTCGGAATGATGGGCGTCGTTCCGATTTTGTACTTGTCTACCCTGCTGCCTAGCGCGCTTATCGGCGGGCCTATCGTTATGCTCTTTATGGCAAAGGTGAATAAACCCTTCGGACTGCTCATTTTCGGCATGATTACCCCTGTATCATGTTCCTATTCGGGCATACCTGTGTGGTGCCCTCCTCTCCCTTCTGTTCTGCCTTCTTGCAGAAGGGATCCGGCAGGATGGAAACTACCAGTCCGGCTCTTCCACAATGCTAAGCTATGCGGTGTTTTAGTCTCTGGCCCTGCAATTCCCTTCTGCAAATGCTTCTGTTGAAAAGAGCGTTATATGAGATGGTTATCAAAGAAATGGGAGAGAATTACGGAAATGCCATTGAAAAAGCTTTATTAGCGTACAAAATATGGCTATCGTTTATGTCTGCACCTTCCTTTTCGGACTTCTCGGTGCTTTGCTCGGAAGAAAGCTATTGAAAAAGCATTTTGAAAAAGCAGGAATTGTATAGCAAGACAGAGTAAAATAATGCAAAATAAAAGTAATTTAGAGCGTACCATCAAAAGAAAAACCCTGGGCGGAAAAGCGGAATCCCTTTTAATCCGAACCCGATTACCAAGCTTCTCGTTTTACTGTTTTAGGCTTCACAATTATGAACTATCTCCCCTTTTACGGAGAATAGGGCGGTGGTGCTTCTCTTTTCCGTCTTCTTCTTTCTGAACGGTTTTTCGAAGAACTGCACTGTTCAGCTCCTATTGTTTTTGCCGCACTCTGCTTTATTCCGGGGTATTCCGCTTAGTATTTTATGCGGGTCCCTTTACGTATTCTGTTTTCCTTTCTTTATATTTTTCGTCTGCTGCCCTATCTGGCAGGAAGCTTTTTCATGAGGACTTCGGATGTGGGCGCCATCTTAAGCTCCATGGATTTTCTCCATATCCCCCAATGCATTTCCATCCCTATAGCCGTGATGTTCCGGTTTTTCCCGCCTTCACGGAAGAAAAAGCCATTGAACGAGCCATGAAGATTCGGGGATTCAGACTTGGAATCCCATTCAGAATCTGCTCTATGTTTCCATTCCGCTCCTCATCATTTCCGCGAACATTGCGGAGGATATCGCTATAGGCGGCGGAGTGCAAATGCATCGAGAATCCCGTCAAAAAGACGCGCTACAATACGGTTCGTCTGCAAATCGTGGACGCTGTTTTTCTATTTTGTATCCTGCTGATACTGGGGCTAAGCTATTTTGGAGTTCGCTGAGCTACGTTGGTAAAAATCGGTAAAAACGGTAAAGGAGTTTTTTGCTTTGCTTTCGAAAATTTTTCTTTTATCCTACGGAGAGAATACCCCGGTGCTACAGGACATAACCCTCTCACGATAAAAGAGGGGAATGTCTGCCTTCTTACGGAGAAAGCGGCAGCAGGGAAATCCTCCCTGATTCATGCCGTAAACGGTCTGGCTTATCAGTACTACAACGGAAAAAGCAGGGGAAAGTCCTTTTTCAGGGAGAAGACTTGTCTTCCCTTCCCATTTACAAAATCGCCCTACGAATTGCCACCGTTTTTCAAAATCCGAAAACCCATTTTTTCAATATTAACACCACAAGAGAATTGCTCTTTACCATGGAAAATATGGGACTGAACCGAGCGAAATGGACAGGCGAATGGAAGAGCTCTCTCCATTTTTCCCCATTGAAAAAGCTGCTTGAGCGAAATATCTTCGCCTTATCCGGAGGAGAAAAGCAGATTCTTGCTCTTGCTTCCGCCTACCTCTCCGGCTGTCCCTTTCTTGTTCTGGACGAGCCCTCTTCCAACCTGGATGAAGGCTCCATTGCCGTTCTAAAAACCATGTCTCCATACCCTGAAAGAAAAAGGGATGTCGATTCTTGTGGCTGAACACTGCCTTTATTATCTGATGGACTTCGTTGACCGGGTGGCATTTTTAGAAAAAGGGAAGGCTCAGCAAATGTTATTTTCCGGGAGGATTTTCTGGCACTTCCGGAGGATATCAAAAGCCATGGGGCTTCGTGCAGAACGAAACCAGTCCTTTCTCTTCCCGGAATGGAAAAAATGAAGAGCGTTAAGATATCAAAAGGAAGAGACACTGTGCCTCTTTTTCCTTTTGGCAAGATTTACGGCATAGTGGGAGAAAACAGAATTGGCAAATCCACCTTTTCGTCAAAAACTCAGCGGCTTTAGAGAACGAAAGAGGTAGCCATTTCTCTGTCGGAAAGAGCTCTCAAAAAGACATGCGTCTTGCTCTTTCCGCGATATGGTTATGCAGGACGTGAATCAGCAATTGTTCGGAGACTCCGTGGAAGAAAGAGATGCGAACTTGGAAAATGTGGTAAGGCGACAAAGAGAACTCCTCAGCCGCACTGGGACTTTTCCGACTAAAGGACCGCCATCCATGAGTCTTTCCGGCGGGCAGAAGCAACGACTTGTACCTTGCAACTCTCTATCGGGAGGCAAGGCTTTTCTTCTTTGATGAGCCTACCAGCGGGATGGATCAGAAAAATATGCTTCGTATCGCCCTGTCTCTTAAAGTCCGCTATTCGGAGAGGATCGAATCTTCTTCATTGTGTCTACGACTACGCCTTTTTACAGAGTGGCGGATGAGGTGGTGGAAATCGATTCCTTGACGGAAATTTCAGATTCCCTCCTACTTCAGAATCACCCCGCTAAAGATACACCAGAATCGGCATGGAAATGATAGTACAGAGGGTCGTGAAAATGTTGATACAGCTCGCATACTCCTCTTCTTTCCATAGAGGATGGCAAACTGGGAAAACGTTCATGCGGCCGCTGGAGCCATGGCATAAAAAGCTCACGAGGAAAAGGACGGGATTGTCCAGAAAACCGTTTATCCTGCTGGAGCACAGAAATCAGCAAAAAGGTAGATAAAAGGAAGAAAAAGCAGACGGAAAGCCGTAACCATATAGATTCTTCGATAAGATAAAATCTTTTTGAAAGACATACTGCCCAAAAACGATACCGGTAATCAACATACTGATAGGCCCCAATCATTTCCTAAATCCGAGATGGCAAGGAAATCGGTGCCGGGAGAGAAACCGCCACCGGCCTTATAATTCCATGTTTGACTGACGAAAGTATCTGATGAGAAAAGTCAAAATCCGCCGGCGTTATCGCAAGTGCCTCCGAAAAACGCATCCCCGTTTTTGGCAATGATAAAATAAACCAATCCCAGCTTACTTTTTCTGTTAGGTTTAAGTTATGAAGAAGGCTGCAGTTCATGTTCCTCTGAAAGAATATCCACATATATATATACATATTGTCTATATCTTTTTATCTACTACAAGCTCCACTATTTTCTATAGTCATTAAGTTTTTCTAAAAAGCTTATTACAGTCGGTTTACTGACACCTACTAAATTTATTATATCTTCCGCTTCTAAAAAGGATGTTGCAATAGATAATCATATATCAAAAGAAGATTGGAAATATTACTACCTGAGCTCACGAATCTTTTTCATATCCGTATTTTTCAGCTCAACAATCTTTTTGAATTGACGTAATTGCATCTTCCGATATTTCCACAATTCCATCTATAAAAATTTAATCCGATTCTAAATTCTCCTTTACATGCAATGTTATTAAGGAGTTCATAGCCTGTTTTACTTTTTCTTAAAAATAACTCAAATACGAACAGAATTCAATCAAACTTCTCTCTTAAATATAATATAATCAGCAACCTGCCCATTCTTCCATTACCGTCTAAAAATGGGTGTATTGTTTCTCAAATTGATAGTGAATCAGAGCTATCTTTATTAAATTTGAAATAGTACTATCTTCATGTATATATCTTTCTAAAATCACCTAAACAAACTATCCATCTCGTCCGGTGCCGGTGGAATAAAACTTGCATCTTTTAAAGTTGAACCCATGGCCAATCCAATTCTAGATCTTCTAAAATTCACCCGACATCTTTTCTTCCCCTCTAACATTTGAGAGGAGAACAGCATGTGTTTCTCTTATCAGTCTCATACATAGCGGCATCTTATTGGTCTTTTAAACTGCATAATGAGTTGCTTTGATATAGTTTAATTTCTTCCGTATCTTTTTATCTTTTCTTTCCCTTTATCCTTTTCACACACATCAACAAGAGATGCCTGTGTTCCTCTATTTCGAGAACTTATAACCGCCTCTTTTGTACGTACATCGATACAAAAGATCAATATCCGACAATGTAATGGCCATCTTCCGTCCAATCTGCCTACAGTAAATATAGCTTTACCGAGCTAAAACATTTATTTCGCTGTCAATACTTTAACTATATCTTTTTAGATTATGGGAACAAAGCAGCTGATAATCACTTTTGCATTTTCTTTAATTGTCATGCTCGTATTTTCTAATTTTCAAAATATCCCCCTAGTAAATCTATTTTACTTAGAATAAATACACTTACTATAAGTAAAATTTGAAAAGCATTATGCTACATAATCAAATACTCTCTAAGTAAAATTCTTTTTCCTATCCTCTTTTTCGTTTTCACATTATCTTCACGAAATTCCTCGAAAATTTTTCAGTTTCATTTCAGCTTCACTTTGCTATTCTCGTTGCAGGAAAGAAATGAGTCCTTCCCAAAATCAGAAATCAACTTTAATCGAAAAAGAGGAGCTTATGAAAAGAATATTAAAAACAAGAAAAACAGCGTTATCCCTTTGAATCGAATGGTACTGACGCTTAAATGCCTGCAGCGCATCCGGACAAAATGCGAATGCCTGCAACTCTTTCTAATGCGAAAGCCATTGCAAGGGCTAGATCCGTCATTACGTTTCAAAAGTGATGGGGTTCCGTAACGGTAACGGCGCGGCGTTAGAAGTGTTGCGGCGATGCCTATCGGATGCTGGCGTGCTCAATCTCCGGTCTGAGAGAGACAAACCACGTTCTTGTTTTATCGGTCTTTTCATAAATATAGATTAGTTGATACTCGATTTTGGGAAGGACTCGTTTCACTCACTGACGACCAGTGAGCTGAATGAGGCAATTTCGTTGAAGACAGACGAGGGATGGGAAGAATTTTGCTGGGCGTTGATGAAATGATGGCTGGGCCCCAGCTGTAACAGAGATGTGCCCGGTCTGGGGAGAATGGTTTTGCTGGAGGACAGTTGAAATGATGGGCGTGGGCAGTGAAAGTGGGGTGAACGGACTTGATTCGCAGTGAGATGAGGATGGCTGTTGATGGTGGCAGAGGGTCAATGTGTTTAGTGAACGTTAATTGAAGATGTGTGCGACCACCGGATGATGATGTTTTTGTGTCGATGTGCGACAAGTTCTCAGGTGGAGGGAACACAGGCTCTGGTGATGTTGCACAGATGAGGAAAGATAAGATGCGGAGCCAGCAAAACATGTCAAGCAACTCGTGCTGCGTTGAACTCGATAAATAACCCATCTGCTCTTATCGGATAAAGAACGCGTCGCTGATGCTCCTCACAATATTGGGGAAAGATGCCGGGTGGTTGAAGATCTGAGTAGTTGACCATGCTGGTCAACAAGATATGAGTTGTTCACCGACGCTGGTTTGGACAGATATTCTTGGGTGTTAAATGAAGATGACCTTGTTCAGGTTGATAAAGATGGCTCTGATTCTGTCATTGAAACAATACGCCATTTAGTTTCGAACAATGGAAGACAGACGGTGTGGAATATGTTGAGGCAATTGTATACCGTTCTGCTATTTGATTGTTGGAAAATGAAGACGGTATGAACTCATATTATTCGTGATGAAGTTGAAGATGGATTAAATTTTGTGGATGGTTTGATATCGGAGATGCAATTGATCCAGATGACTGAAACCGCGAACATGGTTCGTGTTTCGGTGTTCGATGTCTTTTGATGTGTGATTATCTGTTGCTGGCGTCGCACAGAAGCGATATAAAGGAAGTGGTGGGTCGATGAGCGCCAAACTGTGGCGAAACGGTGACCTGAAATGGTGGGCTTGTGAAAACAGATATGAACATGTGTAAAACATGTGAATGATGCTCGGAGGAACATGCTGCACGGCTGCTCTTCATAACAAACTAACAGCAACTGGGATGAACTATTTACTCGTTGGGATACTCGAGCGCTGCGATAACGCCGGCGGTTACGGGCTTCCTCGTCGAATACTCGTCGATCAGCGGGCAGACTTCTCCGGCACCGAACTCGCCTTATCTCCGGATTGCTCCATCGCGTCGTTCGTATCGTTTGAGCGATATGTCTTTGGTGCAATCTTCTGTGATTTTCTTTCTTCGCACATCTGCAACAGCGGAACTGTGCTCGGCAGGTAAACGTTTCTGGTTTCTCGTGACACAGCGTAGCTCAGCGACACAGACATTTCCCAGTTGCTACGTCCTGTGAAGGTAATAACGGCTGTATCGGCGGCTTTTCGTTCTGTATCGTTTCATGCCATTCTGACGTTTGGCGGGGTGATAGTGAGGAGGGCGGGGCTCACTGCTGGGCGTGATCAGACGTGAAGAGATTCGATCGCTCCGAGTAACGGACTTTGAGACGGCGGGCGTTACGGCTTGCGTGCAGGTCGGCTACCGCCGGTGGCTCGTCAGAAGCGCGCTGATGAGTTGCGGCGGTAACCGATCGTTCATGAGACGACGATCGCTGTCGGAAGTCGGTGCTGGTTAACCTTTGGCAACCTACGACCTCCATCTTCGCGAAATCTCTGATGTGATTCCGTCTGCAGGCTCATGTGAGGAAAGAGCAGACATGTCTTTGAGGCTCTTTCCAGTGGCTGCCTAGTTCTCAAACCAGTTGGGAAGGGGAAGTGGACTGGCAATTCACTCAAATCTTGCCAAGAAAGGGCAGTGTTCAACTCAATTTCAATTCGAGAGGCTCGGTTTCGTTCGCGGCCCAGCGGCGCGGCTCCGGAGACCAATCTCCGGGAAAACGCGACTTCCCGCACAATGCGCCCGGTGAAATCCGTCCGGGCAAATCGTCCCTCGGGAATCGGGCCAGGCTCGTCAGGCTGAGGGACAGCCGGAGAAGGCGGGCGGAGGCAGGCTGAGATCTGCTCCGGATGGTGTGTTCAAGCGGCTCGTGGGAAAATGAGATGCTCCTGTCCATTCGCGTCGTCCATGTTCGGCGAATGAAGCATTCTCTTGTTCGTTAATATTGGCGATTTTAATTCAGGGCGGCTGGCAAATGAGAAGGAAGACAAATCTTCTCCCTGTCCTTTCGTTGTGCAGTACTCAGGCCGTTGGCGTGATCGAGGATTTTCTTTCCGGCAAACTGGACGTTACTGCTGTCGTGATTATGTTCTGTGTACCTGAATCTCCGTGAAATGAGAAAGGTTGCTGAAACAACGTAAATCGGCACTGGGTTGCTACGCGTTTCCTGACGTGATCGACGAACTCAATCAGCCGGTGAGTTTAATGAAGACAATACGATGCAGACCGGTACTCATTGGCGATCTTTGGGCGGATTCTGCGTTTGCCTCCGCCGCTGGCGTTCATGAAATCGATGGGGGCCGAGATGTGGGGCGGACCAGTCTGGTGCGTCTTCGTGACCGTTCGGTGGCTTCCGTGAGGCGTGTTTCAGACATCGCGACTCGCAGGGGTGGAAACCGTCGGACTGGAGAATCGTGAACTGGATAACCCGTCGTCGCTTTCACCGGTCAGGCGCTGGTGTCGAGACGGAAATGCGGCGAGGACCGACGCGGCGCGGAATAAGCTGAGTGCTGACAAGCGCAGGAACGAACAGTCTGTTCTTCGACACCGTTCGAGAGAAGGAAGGGCGATGGAGATGGATCATCAGTGTCAGAGCCAAAACGGTGAAACGGAAACGACGTCGGGTTCGGTCAAGGTGCTCCGCTGGGTGCGGCTGAGGCACATTGCTCCGGTCTTCTGCTCCGCTCAGGTGGCTTTCAGCCAGGCTCGGTCCGGAGGAAGGGTGCGGACTGGAAGCGATGACCGTATTTTTAACGTATCAACGTGGCATTTCCGTGATTCTCCCATTTCTTCGCTCTCCGCCTGTAACGGAAACGTTGCTGAAAGTGCGGGTTGATGATGAAGGTGACTGATGATTCCGTCCGCCGGATCACGGAGAACGAGAACGAGGGGAACGCCACCGCTCTTGATGGTTGTGGTACGAAGTGACTACGTGCCGTGACGGTCAGTTCGATCACCTTTATAGTATGACCCGTCGTTTCAACGCGGGGTTTCTCGACGGCAATACCAGATCAAAAGTAAATCACGGCAAAAACGCGATATGAGTCTTTAATGGTCGGATTTTGTTATAAAACAAATCTCCTTTCGCTGGGTAAACATAAAACGGTTTAACGGCAGATTCTCGACAAGCCAGCACCAGACCAGTGGTGCCCATCCACCGCTCGAAGGACAACACCAGGGCTGCGGTCTCGGGCGAATAAACGGTGGAAAATTCCCGCAGGCCAAGCTGCGCGAGAACTTTCCTGATTTTTCTTTCGTCGTTGCGGCAGCAAACAATGAGATTCTTCGAAGGCTCACCGGCAATGGAGAAGTCGCTGACAACTCGCCTGACCCTCGGGCTCGGCCGGGCGAGTTGACAGGCGCTTCTTCGTCCGTGGCGTCTGCTGCAGACAGATGTTCTCCAGATAGTGTTAAGGTTCACTAGGAAGATTCATCGGCGGTACAGTGAGTCTAGCCATCTGCAGGCCGCCGATGAAGAATCTTTCCATCTACGTCTGGACAACAGGCAGGTGATTTTCGGTGCGTCTTTCGAGATCGCCCTCTTGTTGACGGAGGACACATCCTGTTGATGAGCTTCGACGCTCTCTCCTTCCTGCTTCTTCCGGCCTTGTTCGGCCACTACGCCAGCCGCAATAAGCCTCCTCGAGCCCCTGTTGGAGTAATCAATTCCGCGGGCTAATGATAAAAAACAATACGCTAACG